>BNJU01003251.1_pt1 | contig 106559 bp, 117 predicted proteins | sample 8539281 | NCBI WGS metagenome assembly BNJU01 (sample SAMD00202456, study PRJDB9452) | human saliva metagenome | isolation source: human saliva | place: Japan | reverse complement strand
ATGGAAGTTACGTATTGCTGAAGCCCTGTCCGGCCAGGGTGCGGGCGGTGGTCACGGAGTCGGCCTGCCCGGCGCCGGCGGCCGCGGCCGCCTCGATGAGCTCCAGGAGCGGCCCCTGGATGACACCGAGGTCCTCGGCCACGACATCCAGCTCGCCACCCACCAGCTCGCGGCGCGCGTCGAGCAGGCCGACGCGCTGGGTCAGGTTGTCGGCGCCGTCGCTCAGTGCCGAGCACAGCTCGGTGAGGCTGCCGACGGCGTCGTTGGCGTCGACTCGTCCTGGCCCTCGATGATCTGGAGGGCGAAGATCCCGGCGGCCAGGTTGTGCAGGCGGGCCAGTGCGATGCGGAAGCTCACCGAGTCCAGGTCGCCGCGCAGCGCCTCGATCTGGCTGCTCAGCGGGTGGAGCTGCTCGGAGCACTCCAGGACCAGGGCGTCGACCTGCTGGCAGCGTGCGGCGACGTCGTCGGCCTGCTCGCCGTGGCCCAGGACCTCGACGTCGGCGCCGACGGCCCGCATGGCCTCGCGCAGGGTGCCCAGGCGGGCCGAGAGGGCCCCGATCTCGCCGGCCCGCCTGCCCAGCAGGTCAATGAGCCGCCGGCCCTCCTGGAGGATGCCGACCAGCCCGGCGGTCTCGGCCTCGATCCGGCTCATGGCGTCCAGGATCCGGGCCACGGGGCCGTCGGCCTGCGGGCTGTCGGGGATGCCGACGCCGTGGGCGAGCAGCTCGCCGACCTCGGCGACCAGCACCCGGCGGGTGAAGTCGATGGCGTCGGCGTAGCCCAGGGCCTGCAGCTCGGCCTGGAGGGCGGCCTGCCCGGCGGCGGCCACCTCCCGGCGGGTGGAGCCGGCCGCGGCGGAGGCCTCCTCGACGTCGCGGACCCGGGCGTAGGCGGCCTCGATGTCGTCGCGCAGGTCGGTGAGCATCGGCAGGGTGCGCACGGACAGGTAGCCGGAGCCGGAGGGAACGATCGTGGCGAAGACGCGGTAGTGGCCGTCGTCGGAGGAGCGGTTGGTGATGTAGGCGCTGGCGGCCCGGCCCTCCTCGATGGCGTCCCAGATGGAGCGGAACAGGCCGGCGGGCATGTCCGCGTGCCGCACCACGTTGTGGGCCCGCCCCACCAGGGCGCCGCGCGGGTAGCCGGACAGGCGCATGAAGGTGGAGTTGGCGCGGCGGATACGTCCGTGCGAGTCCGTGGTGGAGAAGAAGAGCTCGTCGGCGGCGAAGACGTGCTCGACGGGAGCGGCGGACTCGACCATGAGTGACCTTCCTTGGGGGCGCAGGCGTGCGAGCGCATTGGGGCTGCGGCGGCTGCGGGGCGTCGTGGAACCTTGGTTGGAAGCCTACTCTTGACCGGCCTGAGCGGGTCGCCGATCGCATGCCGGGGCGCCCCACCGGTCGAGGCGCCCCGCCGGATTCTTCCGGTCGGTGGGACACCTCGCCGCCCGGAGCGCCTCCAGGCGGTAGGCTCCAGGGCTGACAGGGAACCGTCGCGGGAGCAGCCCGCTCGGCCCGCCGCCTCTTTTCAACCAGCAGGAGAACTCCTCATGACCGTTGAGCTCGTCACCACCTCCAGCCCGGAGATCGTCGAGGCCATGGAGCGCCTCATCCCGCAGCTCTCCCGCAGCGCCCCGGCGCTGAGCGCCGAGCAGTGCGAGGCCTTCATCGCTCAGGAGGGGGTCTTCCTCTTCGTCTTCCGGCCCGAGGCCGAAGCCGGCCAGAGCGCCCCGATCCTGGGCATGCTCACCCTGGCGACCTTCACGATCCCCACGGGCCTGCGCGCCTGGGTGGAGGACGTCGTCGTCGATGGTGAGGCCCGCGGCCAGGGCGCCGGGCAGGCCCTCGTGGAGGCCGCCGTCGAGCACGCCGGGAAGCTGGGCGCGCGCACCGTGGACCTCACCTCCCGGCCCTCGCGCGAGGCCGCCAACCGCCTCTACCGCCGCGCCGGCTTCGAGCTGCGGGAGACCAACGTCTACCGCTACGCCCAGGCCTGAGCCGCGCTCGCCCGCTGCCCCTCACCGGCCGCCTCCTCTCCGCACCGGCCACCGCCACCATCACTTCGACCGAATCTTCACAAACGACGCGGCTCCGGGTCGTTTCTGAAGATTCGGTCGAAGTGTGGGCGCGCGAAGGCGGCGTGCGGGCACGCCCTCTGAGCCGCGCTCCCGCGCGTCTTCAGGCCAGGAGAGCGTCGATGAAGGCGGCCACGCTCGGGGTGGTGCGCCCGCCGGCGGCCTCGATGACGTCGCCAGGGGCGCCGACCATCGCGCAGGGGACGTCGGCCCGCCCGAACATCGAGATGTCGTTCCAGGAGTCGCCCACGGCGGCCACCACTGACCTCCACGCCCCTGATCGGCCAGGAGCGCGGCGAGCCGGGCCAGGCCCGTCCCTGGACTCCCCCGCGGCGGTGACGTCCACGAAGCCGGTCGAGCGGGTGCAGCTGACGCCGTCGACGCTCTCCTCCAGGCCTCGGGCCAGCGCCGCGGCAACGCGGGCATCGGGGATGTGCAGCGGCATCGAGGTGACCCCCAGGCCCGCGACCTGCGACAGGGGCGCCGCGGTGAATCGGTCAGGGGGCGTGCGCTGGTCCGTGGACAGGCCGATCGGGTCATCCAGCACGTAGTCGCGCTCGAGGGTTGAGGCGAACACGGAGACGGGGACCGCAGCGATGTCGCCAACCGCCCGGACGACCGCCCGCACCTGGTCGGCCTCAAGCATCCGGGTGCGGTGCACCCGACCGGCCGAGTCGATGACGGTCGTGCCCGTGGCGCACACGGCGTAGTCGTAGTCCAGGCCGATGGACGTCGAGGCCCGGGCCACCTCGACGGCGTGCTGCACCAGCCGCACCGAACGCCCCGTGGCCAGCACCAGGAGGTTGCCGGCCTCGCGCCAGCGCAGGAGGGCCTCGGCGTCGGCCTGCCCGACGGCGTGGTGGAAGACGAGGGTGCCGTCAAGATCCGTGGCAAGCAGGCGCATGCCGGCGAGCATAGCTCGCGCTCCGCGAGCCCGCCGCGCGCACCGGCGCATCGACGCCGCAGGCACTTCGACCGATTCTTCACAAAAGACCCGGAGCCGCGTCGTTTGTGAAGAATCGGTCGAAGTGTGCGGGACCTAGGCCGTGGGACGGCCCATGAGGGAGTCGATGAGGTCGGCGAGGCTGGAGACCGTGCCGTCGCACTGGGCCACCACCTCCGGCGGCGACCAGGGCAGGGCATAGGAGTGGTCGGCGGCCTGGTGCATGGAGATGTCGTTCCAGGAGTCCCCGATCGACCAGGTCTCCACCGGCTCCGGCGAGCGCGAGCCGACGTCGGGACCCACCGAGCCGCCGACCGTCGCCTCACTCGCCTCGCCGGTCAGAGCCTCCCCCGCATCCCCGGCCGTCTCCAGGGCGGGCGGCTCGGCAAGGCTCGCCACCAGCTGCCTGAGGCCCGCCCCCTTGGAGGCCGAGGCGGGCACGACGTCAATGAAGTCCTGGTTGCGGAAGCCCACCGCCTGCCCCTCCCAGCGCCGGTGCAGGTAGGTCTCGGTGCGCGAGGCCATCTCCGGGTCGGTGAAGCGCATCGGCACACCGATGATCTCGCGCCCGTCCAGCTCTCGCCGGGTGGCCGGCCGGAACAGGGTCAGCAGGTCCGACCCGGAGCCGATCGTGTCGTAGACGAGCAGGTCCTCGTCCAGCCCGGTGGTGAAGACGGTGACGCCCGGCGCCCCTTCGACGAAGTCGAGGATGTCCTCGACGACGCCGGCAGGCAGGGCCGTCGAGTCACGCACCCCTGATGTCCTCATCCACGATGGCGGCCCCCGTGTAGAGGATGGCGTTGTCGAACTCCAGGCCCATGGGCACCACGACGTGCTCCAGCGCCGAGACCGACCTGCCGGTGTTGATGACCAGGAGGTTGCCGGCCGCCCGCCACCGGGCCATGGCCTCGCGGTCGCGCAGCGAGATCGTCCCGTTGAAGACGATGGTGCCGTCCAGGTCGGTGGAGATGAGCCTGCGTGGCATGGGAGTCCTTTCCGTTCAGGTTCTGCCGGTCTCCAACCGCCTCAGAGCGGCCTGCGAGCCGCCCGGGAGTCGTGAGGAATCGCTAGGAGCCGTCAGCAGCCTTATTCTCCTCATTCCTCGCAGCGGCGTCAGCGGACTCGTCCGACTCCTGACCGGCCTCCCGGCGGGCCTTCTTCTCCGCCTTGCGGGCCTTCTTGGCCTGCTTCCTGTCCTCGCGCTCCTGGCGCTCGCGGGCCCACTGGGCGTAGTCCTGCAGGAGGCTGCGCGAGTCGGGGGTGAGGATCTTGTTGTCCTCGAGCAGCCCCTCGGCGCGCAGGGTCATGAACCGCAGGTACTCGGAGTTGCGGGTGAGCCCGTACTGGCGCTTGGCCTCCTCCAGGTCGGAGACGTCGCGGCGCACCTGGCGCTCGATCATGACTCGTCCCCCCATGAGGAAGATGGCCGCGAGCAGGGCCAGGATCGAGCCGATCCCCCGGGTGAAGGGGTAGAGGATGCAGGCGATGACCATGAGCCAGGTGACGTACTTGCCCATGGAGTGCGTGTATCCGCGCCAGCGGCCGTCGTCCCCGGTGGCCCAGGCACGGAGCTTGGCGCGCCCGTCAGGATCCCCGCCGTTGAACCAGTCGCGCACCCGGGTGCCGAGGGATTTTCCGCCGCCGGTCCTGCCGTTCTCACTCATGCTCGGTCGCCTTCCAGGATCGTGGTGATGAGCTCGGCCATGGAGCCCGCGGTCGTCTCGCATGCGGCCGTCACCTCCGGTGGGGACCAGGGCAGGGCGACGGCGTGGTCGGCGACGGCGTGCATGTCCAGGTCGTTCCAGGAGTCGCCGATGGTCCAGACCTCGACGTCCCGCCCCGACAGGGGCCCGTCCAGGAGGGCCCGCAGCCCGGCGCCCTTGGTGGCGCCGGCCGGTACGAGGTCGAGGAACTCCTGGTTGCGGTGGCAGTCCAGGACGCCCTCCCAGCGCTGGGTGAGGTCTCGTTGGAGGCGGTCGCGCAGGGCGTCGTCGGTGACGCGCAGGGGTACGCCGATGAAGCGGTGCGCGTCCATCTCCTCCAGGGTCATGTGCTCGAAGACCGCCAGGATCGGGGAGATCTCATCGTTGTTGTCGGCCAGGATGTAGTCGGTCTCGATGGTGGTGGCGTAGGTGGTCACCCCTGGCAGTCGACGGTGCGGGTGGCCACGTCGCGGGCGACGCCGTCGGGCAGGTAGCGGGCGGAGAGGACCTGGTAGCCGCTGTCGATGAGGACCGCCCCGGTGAAGACGACGCCGTAGTCGAAGTCGACGCCCAGGGGCTCCAGGACGTCGCGGGTGGCGAAGGAGGACTTGCCGGTGTCCACGGCCAGGAGGTTGCCGGCGGCCCGCCAGCGGGCCATGGCCTCGCGGTCGGCCGGGGAGACGGTGCGTTCGAAGACGATGGTTGCGTCCAGGTCGGTGACGAGGAGTCGGGTCACGCTGATTCCTTGCTGCTGGGGCGGAGAACAGGGGACGACGTCGAAACGGGACGGGTGGGCGATGACAGGCTGCCGGCGGAGTCCGGAAGAAGCCCCGCGCATTCTACCGAACACACGGAACAGGGAGGGGACCGGAGGGAAGTCCTCCGGCGCCCTCCCCGCTCCGAGACAGGGTAGTGAACGGCCGACAGCCGGTCCGCTAGTCCATCACAGTCCCAGGAAGCCGGTGGCGGCCCCCGCGATACCGATGGCGAACATGCCCAGGATGATCCACAGCGCGTTGACCTTCTTGTTGAGCAGCCACATGCACAGGAAGGTCAGGCCCAGTGCCGCCAGACCGGGCAGCAGCTGGTCGAGGATGCTCTGAACGGTGGTGTCGACCATGATGCCGTCGTCGTTCTTCACCGTGGAGACCACCGCCGGGAACTTGATGGTGGTCCACTTGGAGACCAGAGCACCCATGACGAACAGACCCATGATGGCGGCCATCTGGGTGATCTTCTTGAGCTGGCCGCCGCCGACCTCGGTGACCATCTCCGTGCCGCGCTCATAGCCGAACTTCAGGCCGTACCAGCGGGTGAGGACGCGCAGGACGTTGATGCCGATGAAGAACAGCAGCGGGCCGACGATCGAGCCGTTGAGGGCCAGGGAGGCGCCCAGCGCTGCCAGGACGGGGACGAGCGGTCCCCCAGAAGATGGGGTCGCCGACGCCGGCCAGCGGCCCCATGAGGCCGACCTTGACCGAGGTGATCGTCTCCTCGGAGATGTCCTCGCCCTTGGCCTTCTGCTCCTCCATGGCGGCGGTGACGCCGAAGACGACCGAGGAGACCCAGGGCTGGGTGTTGTAGAACTCCAGGTGCCGCTTGAGGGCGGCGGCCTCAGCGGCCTTGTCACCGCGGTAGACCTTCCGGATGGCCGGCATGAGCGTGTAGCAGAAGCCCATGGCCTGCATGCGCTCGAAGTTGAAGGAGCCGAGCAGGAAGGTGGAACGCCAGTACATCCGCATGAGATCGCGGTTGTCGAGCATCTTCTCCGACGTGGCCGGAGCGGTTTCAGTAGTCATGAGAGTATTCCTTCTTCCAGCTCAGTCGAGCTCGTCGTCGAGGTCGTCATCCAGGTCGCTGCTGGAGCCGCCACTGGCTGCGGGCGAGGCAGCGGCGGGCAGGCGCACGGAGTCATGGAACTCGGGGTTGAGCTGGACGTAGATGACGGCCAGGCAGGCCCCCAGGATGCCCAGCGCCACGAGGGTGGCACCGTTAGGAGCGAGGTCGATGACCCACTTCGCAATGCCCTTGCTGTGGTCACCGATCGTGGCCTTGCCGCCATAGGTGGTGGCGAAGGTGGCGAAGATGAAGCCCAGGAAGAAGAAGGGCATGAGCTTGCGCGCCTTCATCATGTTGATGACCATGGCGTATCCGACCACGACGATGAAGCCACCGGCGATGTTGAGCCCGTCGGTGATGACCTTCGGGATCATCTCCAGAGCATTCTTCACCGTGTCACCGGAGGCCAGGGCCGCGACCGCGGCGGTCGGGATGGCCACACGCAGCCCCTGAAGGCCCAGAGCCGTGAAGTGCATGATGGCGATGCCCTGATAGTTGGCCTGCTCGGCATATCGATCCGCCTGGTGGGCGAAGAAGATGGCGATCGTTCGCACGAAGATCGTCAGGGCCTGGCCGGCGACGGCCAGCGGGACGGCCACACCGATGGCGGCGGCGATGGCGTCCTTGGTGGAGGAGGCGTCACCCACCGAGGCGACGGCGATGATCGTGGAGACCGTGGAGGCCAGGGCCGAGTCGGGCGCCATGGCGGCGCCGACGTTCATCCATCCCAGGGCGATGAGCTCCAGGGATCCACCGACCATGATGCCGACGGTGGGGTTCCCCATGGCGATACCGGTCAGGGTGCAGGCGACGAGCGGGCGGTGGAACTGCCGCTCGTCCAGGACGCTGGCCAGGCCCGCGACGAATGCCACGAGCGTGACCAGAATGATCTGGATCAGGTTGATGTCTTGCACGGTTCGTCTCTCTCACGTGAGGGTTGACAGGACACTCCTGCTGAGCCCGCCACCGATGGCGACGGGATGGAGGTGTCTGAGGGAGGTGTCGGGAGGGAGCTGCTTCCTTAGAGCAGGCCCTTGTCCTTGAGGCCCCCATGAGGTCGGAGCTCGCGGTGGAGGGCACCTGCTGGATGTACTGCTTGATGCCTCGGGAGTCGATCTCCTTGAAGGCCTCGACGTCCTCAGGGCCGGCGTAGACGGCCTGGGAGACCTGGCTGGTGCCCTGCTTGAAGGTCATGCCGCCGACATTGACCTCCTTGGCCTCCACGCCCAGGTCGAGCAGGCGCACGATGTCAGCCGGGGTCTCGACGACGATGACCGCCTTGAGGGTCTCGTACTTGGGGTTCTTGTAGACGCGGGCGGCCTTCTCCACGCCCAGCACGTGGACCTTCACCTTGCCACCGCCGGTCTGCAGCATGAGGGTCTTGCGCAGCTCGTCGTTGGCGGCGCCGTCGGAGACCGCGAGGATGGCCTCGGCTCCCAGGGACCCGGCCCAGTTGTTGGCGACCTGTCCGTGGACCAGGCGGGAATCGATACGCAGGAGCTTGACGTCCATCAGAGCTCGTCTCCTTCATCGTCGGAAGTGGTGGTGGATGCGGGGGTGAAGACCTCGGAAAGGACCTTGACGCCGTCCGTGGCGGACGTCCGCGCGGCCTCCACGAGCTCGGTGAGGCCGGCCCCGGTGAGACGACGGGAGAGGACCTCGATGATCATGGGCAGGTTGACTCCGGTGACGACGTCGGCATCGTCGCGCCCCGCTGCGAAACGGGCCGCAGCGTTGTAGGGGCTACCGCCGAAGAGGTCGACGAGGATGAGGTGCTCCTGACTGGGGGAGCCTTCGACTGCGGCGGCATACTTCGCCAGCAGGTCGTCGGGGCCCTCGGAGGACTCGAAGGTGACGGCGACGACGTCGTCACTGGGACCGACGATCATCGCGGAGGAGGCGACAAGACCTTCAGCCAGGTGTCCGTGCGCGGCTATAACCAGGGAAACCATGGGCGGGAACCTTTTTCATTCGGGCCGCCGCCAAGAGCTCGTGAGGCCTGGGCAACAGCAACGTGTGTGACATGGCGACGATAAAGACGATCAGCGTGATCGCCACCACTCCAACGTCCACCACTTTCACACAGAAGCGCACAAAACCAACGAAGATAACGCGCGTTACCAACCCACCACCAGACGTTTACGCAGGAAGTGAGCGTTTTAATCTCATCAATCCCGAACAGGGAGCACTTCAGGCATTACATTGTGTTGTGCGCCACACTACAGGACAATGGTCCTAGTTCTTCGTGGGGCCTCACCCTCGGGGCACGTTGCGCTCGAGCTCGGCCAGCCAGGCCGTCGCGGCGGCGTCGGAGGGCATGCGCCAGTCGCCCCGGGGGACAGTGAGCCGCCGGCGACCACCTTGGGCCCGTTGGGCAGGGTGGAGCGCTTGAACTGGTTGGTGAAGAAGCGCCGATGGAACAGCTCGAGCCAGCGACGGATCTCCGGGAGGTCATAGGCGACCCTCTCAGACGGCGGCAGCCCCTCTGGCCAGTCCCCGGCCTCCGCATCCGCCCACGCCTTGTGCGCCAGGAAGGCGATGCGGCTGGGGCGCGAGCCGCGGCGCAGCACGTGCCACAGGGTGAAGTCCTGCAGGGCGTAGGGGCCGATCTTGGCCTGGGTCGACTGGATGGCGCCGCCGGCCTCGGCCGGGACCAGCTCGGGACTGATCTCGGTGTCCAGGATGGACAGCAGCGTGCGCCCGACGGCGTCGTCGAACAGCTTCTCGGCAACCACCCAGCGGATGAGGTGCTGAATGAGGGTCTTGGGGATGCCGGCGTTGACGCCGTAGTGGGCCATCTGGTCGCCCACCCCGAAGGTGCACCAGCCCAGGGCGAGCTCGGAGAGGTCCCCGGTGCCCAGGACGATGCCGCCGCGGTGGTTGGCGATGCGGAAGAGGAAGTCGGTGCGCAGGCCCGCCTGGACGTTCTCGAAGGTGACGTCGTAGAGCTCGCGCTCGCTCACACCCTCGGGCAGGACCCCGGTGCGGGCGTACTCGCCGTAGGGGTGACCCATCTCGGTGAGCATCTGGGTGGCGGTGGCCCGGATGTCGAGCTCCTCGAAGGTGCAGCCCAGGCCGACGGCGAGGTCCTCGGCGTTGCGGCGCGTGCCGGCGCTCGTGGCGAAGCCGGGCATGGTGATGGCGTGGATGTCCGAGCGGGGCCGGCCCAGGCGGTCCATGGCGCGGGCGGCGACGATGAGGGCGTGGGTGGAGTCCAGGCCGCCGCTGACGCCGATGACGATCTTGGGGTTGCCGATGGCCCCCAGGCGCTGGACGAGGGCGGCCACCTGGATGTTGTAGGCCTCGTAGCAGTCCTGGGCGAGGCGGGCCGGGTCGTCGGGCACGAAGGGGAAGCGGTCCACACGGCGGCGCAGACCGATGTTCGTGCGCGGAGCCGTCAGCTCGGCGACGCCGATCCGGATGCGCCGGAAGGCCGCCGGGTCGGTGAAGGTGGTGGCCGCGGCCGGGGCACCGGCGACCGGGGAGCTCAGGGTGCGGCCGTTGTCGGCGAAGGTCCCCTGGCGCAGGCGCTCGGCGCGCAGGCCCTCGATGTCGACATCGACGACGGTGGCGCGCGGCCCGTCGGGGAAGCGCTCGGTGGAGCCGAGCAGCTCGCCGTTCTCGTAGACGAGGGTCTGCCCGTCCCAGGCCAGGTCGGTGGAGGACTCGCCCTGTCCCGGCGGCGGCGTAGACGTAGGCGGCCAGCCCCCGGGCCGACGACGAGCGGGCCAGCAGCTCACGGTCCTCGGCCCGCCCCACCGTGATGGGCGAGCCCGAGAGGTTGACCAGGACCGTCGCCCCGGCCAGCGCCGCCACGGAGGAGGGCGGGACGGGCACCCACATGTCCTCGCAGACCTCGACGTGGAAGGTCAGGCCGGGGACATCGTCGACCTCGAACAGGAGGTTCGCCCCGAAGGGGACCCGGGCGACCGGCTCGGTACCGCCGGCGCCGTCGGTGCTCTCGGTGCTGTCAGCACCGCCGCGCACGCCGGGCAGCTCAATGCCCTCCACCCCGGCGGGCAGGGCGTCGCCGGGAGCGAAGTGCCGCTTCTCGTAGAACTCCCGGTACGTGGGCAGGTAGGACTTGGGGGCGATACCGCGCACCCGCCCGCCCTGGATGACCAGGGCGCAGTTGTAGAGGCGGTCGCCCAGGCGCAGGGGCGCGCCGACGACGAGCGCGGGCAGGAGGTCGGTGCTGGCGGCGCGCAGGGTCTCGATGGCGGTGAGCACGTCGGACAGGAGGACGTCGGACAGGAGGAGGTCGTCGATGGCGTAGCCGGTCAGGCACAGCTCGGGGAAGGCGGCCAGACAGACACCATCGTCAGCCAGGGTGCGGGCCTGCTCGATGATGGCGGCGGCGTTGGCGGCCGGGTCGACGGGCACCACCGGCAGGGTGACGGCGGCGACGCGGGCGAAGCCCTGGTCGTAGGCGGAGAGGAACTCAATATTGGTCGCTGCGGCGTTCACGGTGTCGGTCACGGCTCGATCCTCCCATCGACGGCGCCTTCCTGCGAGACCGCCGCCCTCGTGTCACGACCAGGGATCTCGGCGCATTGGGGTGCACCCGTCCAGCAGCACGGTGCAGCACGGTGCAGTGCACTGCGCCCACCGCGTCACCCGTGGAACCGGGGGTGACGCGGTGGGCGCAGACGCGATCAGTCAGTACTGGACGGGGGCGGGCTCGTCGAGCATGAGGCACCAGGCCGCGACGTAGACCAGGCACATGGGACCGGCCAGGAGGCAGGCCAGGAGCGCCCCGACGCGCACCGCGGTCACCGGCATGTTCCAGGCCTCGGCCAGTCCCCCGCAGACGCCGCTGAGAATGCGGTGCTCACGGGAACGCCGGGGCAGGGAGGCGCGGAAGCGGGAGAACTCACCCGACCGGCCGGAGGCGGCGCCCTCACCCTCGGAGCCGGTGGACTGACTGAACTGACCGGGGTACTGCTGCTGCGTCATGGCAACAAGTCTGGGCGACAGGGCCTGCCACCCGCTATCGGGGAGCCCCCTGAGAAGTCCCCGATGTTTCTCAAGGCCCGCCCCTGAGTGCTTGCTCAGAACCGGCGGACCACGTAATTTATCACCGGTGCTAACGCGCGTTATCGGATCGACGCGAGGTGGCACAACAGTCCCTCACCACACCGATGCCTGCGCCCGTCCGCGCACAGTCCCGTTCACAGCGAGCTCGTTCCCCGGAGGACATGACATGAGTCGGATCACCCGGCCACTCAGTGCACTGACCGCCTTCTGCCTGCTCGCAGCCGGCTCTACGCTGGCCCCCATGCCCGCCGCCGCCTCTGGCCAGGCCCGACCGGCCGCCGCTTCTCCAACCGCTCCGCACACCGACCAGGCCGGAGAGCGGTGGCGTCCACAGACCCACTACACACCCCAGAAGAACTGGATGAACGACCCCAACGGACTCGTCTACTACGACGGCGAGTACCACATGTTCTACCAGTACAACCCCGAGGGCTCGGACTGGGGCAACATGTCCTGGGGCCACGCGGTCTCCAAGGACCTGGTCCACTGGGAGGAGCTGGGCGTGGCGATCCCGCACACCTCCCAGTACGGGGTGTTCTCCGGCTCGGCGGTCATCGACACCAAGAACACCTCCGGCCTGGGCAGCCCGGACAACCCGCCCATGGTCGCGGTGTGGACGCGGGCCGACGTCGGCGGCAACCAGTCCCAGTCACTGGCCTACTCCACGGACAAGGGTCGCACCTGGAACCTGTACAACAACGGCGACCCGGTCCTGGACATCGGCTCCAACGAGTTCCGCGACCCCAAGGTCTTCTGGGACGAGACCTCCGGCCGCTGGACCATGGTGGTCTCCCACGCCACCGAGCACCGCATCTCCTTCTACTCCTCGCCCGACCTCATCCACTGGACAGAGCAGTCCAGCTTCGGCGGGGAGGGCATCACCTCGGCGGTGTGGGAGTGCCCGGACTTCTTCCCCCCTACCGGTCGACGGCAGCACCAAGGAGACCAAGTGGGTCCTCGTGGTCACGGTGGCCGACTCCGCCCAGTACTTCGTGGGCAGCTGGGACGGCTCCACCTTCACCCCCGAGAAGATCCCCCACTACACCGGTGAGGAGGGCACGCCCCTGGCCGACTTCGAGAACGGCTACACCGGCTGGAAGTCCGAGGGCGCCGCCTTCGGCTCGGGCCCGGCCACCGGGGACCTGCCCGGGCGCCAGGGCAGGGCCTACGTGGATTCCTTCGGCAGCGGCGACGCCGACACCGGCACGCTGACCTCGGATGAGTTCACGGTCTCCTCGTCCTACATCAACCTGCGCACCGCCGGCGGCAAGCACCCCTACAATCCGCGGGCCACCGGAGACAACGGCGGCGGCAGGCTCCTGGCCGGCTTCGACGGCTCCTGGGACGGCTGGACCGTGGAGGGCACCGCCTTCGGCACCACGCCCCCTCAGGGCGCCACCCCCGGCCAGCAGCCGCTGGTCAACCACTCCAGCGCCGGGCTGCTCAACACCTACTTCGACGCCTCCACCGGGCAGGGCTCGGACGCCACCACCGGCACCGCGACCTCACCGACCTTCACCATCGACTCCGCCTACCTCAACCTCCTCATGGGCGGCGGCAACAACCCGCGCCCCGAGGACGGCACTGACGGGGGCTCCGGGGCGACCGTCGTCGAGCTCGTCGTCGACGGCAAAGTGGTGCGCTCGGCCACCGGCCGCAACCTGGAGGAGCTCAACTGGCAGAGCTGGGACGTCAGCGACCTCAAGGGCAAGTCGGCCCAGATCGTCGTCACCGACACGGCCACCGGCCCCTGGGGACACATCCTCCTGGACGAGGTGCGCGCCTCTGACACGAAGGCCTCCCCCTTCGCGGACAACACCTCGGTCAACCTCGTCGTTGACGGCAAGGTCGTCGCCTCCGCCACCGGCAACAACTCCGGGACCCTGGAGTGGACGAGCATGGACGTCTCCGCCTACAAGGGCCGCAAGGCTCGCCTGGTCATCGAGGACCACAACGGCAACGCCGAGGACTGGGGCCACCTCATGGTCGACCAGATCCTCCAGTCCGACACGAAGGCCTTCTCCGGGGCCGACGTCGTCCCGCGCCTGGACTACGGCAAGGACTACTACGCGGCCGTCACCTGGGACAACGTCCCCAACGGCAAGCGCTACCAGGTGGGTTGGATGAGCAACTGGGCCTACGTGCGCGACCTGCCCACCACCACCTGGCGCACCGCCATGTCCACGGTGCGTGAGATGGGGCTGACCCGGGTGGACGGCACGCTGCGTCTGACCGCCCAGCCGGTGACGGCCCTGGAGTCCCTGCGCACCGGCCAGGAGCTCACCCGGAGCGACACCGACATCCCGGCGGGCGACACCTCCCTCGGCCAGGCCGCCCAGGGAACCTCCCTGGACATCAGCGTCGACCTGAGTCCCGGCCAATCATCCTTCGCCGGCCTCAAGGTCCTCGACAACGGCGAGCAGTACACGCTCATCGGCTACGACGCCAAGGCCGAGCAGCTCGTCGTGGACCGCACCCACTCCGGGGTCACCGACTTCTCCCCGAAGTTCCCGGGACGTTCCACTGCCCCGCTGTCACCGGACAGCAAGGGGCAGGTCCACCTGCGCATCATCGTCGACGCCCACTCCGTAGAGGTCTTCGCCGCCGACGGCACCCCCGTCATCACCGAGACCGTCTACCCCAAGGAGAACGCCAAGAACGTCTCACTCCACGCCGAGGGCGGTACGGCGCACCTGAACTCGCTGAGCCTGTGGCACCTGGGATCCCCCCAGGAGTCCACCGGGGCCGCCGAGGGCCCCGACTCCCCCGGCCCCGGCAAGCCGGCCGCGCACAAAGCCGGCCGGCCACGGTCAGGCGGGAGGCCGCCGCCGCGACGAGCCCGGCCGCAGCGGCCGCCGGCACAGGCACGTCGGGCAGGTTCCGCTGGCCCGCACCGGGGCCTCCGTGACGCTGGGCGTCCTGGCCACGCTCGCCACCGCAACCGGCGCCTACGTGCTGCGCCTGCGCCGTCGGCGGGCCTGAGAGACGGCGCGACGCGCCGTCAGGCCGAGCAGCGGCGGATGATCTGCCCGGGCAGGAGCGTCTCGTCAGGCACCTCCCCGCCCCGCATGAGGGTCAGCAGGTGGGAGACGGCCACGCGCCCCATCTCCTCGAAGGGCAGGGCGATCGTCGTCAGGGCCGGATGGACCTGGTCGGCGATGAGCTCCTGGTCATCGATCCCGATGACGGCCACGTCCTCACGCACCCGCAGGCCCTGCGCGCGGATCGCGTCGTAGGCCCCCAGAGCCATGCGGTCATTGCCGCACACCAGACCGGTCAGCCAGGGATGATCCGTCAGGAGACGGGCGGCGGCGGCGTACCCTCCCCGGGTGGTGCCGTGACCGACGGCCACGTGAACAGTGCTCCAGGGGATTCCGGCCTGCTCCAGGTAGGTCCGGCAACCGACACGCCGGCCTGGGGCGGCCTCACCGTCCTTCGGATCGAGCTCGATGACGCCGATGTCGCGGTGATGCCCCTCCAGGAGGGCCTGAGCGGCCAACCGCCCCATCTGCTCCTCGTCGGGACGCACGCAGGGAAGACCGGAGAGCGGGTCGATGCAGTGGACCAGGACGGTGGGGATCTCACGGGCCTGCGCCGGCATACGGACCCGGCAGTTCCAGCCCGTGGCGTAGATGATGCCCTCGACCCGGGACTTCAGAAGCGTCTCGAAGGCTTCGGAGTCCGTGGTCGTCTCGGTCGAGGACGGCACGATGAACAGGGTGTAGCCGGCACGTCGGACCGTGTCCTGGATACCGCGGATCGTGGCGGCGCCGAAGGGACTGGTGACGATCTCGGAGACCAGGCCAATGAGAGCGGAGCGGCGCGACGCCAGGGCGCGCGCACCGCCGTGCGGGCGGTAGCCGAGCTCCGCGGCCACGTGCTGGACGCGCTCACGGGTCTCCGGGGCGATACGGGCGTCGTCGCGGTTGTTGAGCACGAAGGACACCGTGGTGCGCGAGACGCCGGCCTCCCTGGCCACGTCCTCCATGGTGGTCCTGTAGGTGTCCTTCACCCAGCCCCCTCCCGGCCTCACCGACTCCGCCGTCAGCCCGCCCGGTCCGGACCCGGCACGTGCTCCACCTGGCATCCTGTCCGCAGTCTGCCAGGACGACGGCGCAGCGCATAACCCTGAACGCCGGCAAGCGGGTCTCAGGCACCGCACGACGCCTGAACCCGTCACACATCCACGGAGACACCCCTTAGGCTGCTTGCCGTGACCACGACATCCACCCCCGATTTCACGGTGCGCGCCGTCCTGTGGGACATGGACGGCACTCTCATGGACTCCCAGCCCTTCTGGGACGAAGCCTTCATCCACCACTGCCAGGCCCTGGGCGGCGACCCGCGTCCCGAGCTCGTCGCCCAGATGACGGGAGCCTCCATCCGTCAGGCCCGAGAGCTCATCGCCGCCACCGGCGCCACCCGTTCCTGGGACGATCCGGCCACGCAGGAGGCCTTCGAGGCGATCGCGCACGACGTCGAGGCCTCCGTGAGCGCCGCCCCCTCCCCTGCTTCCCGGGGCGCTGCGGATCACCTCGGCGCTGTCGGAGGTGGGGCTGGCCCAGGGGATCGTCTCGGCCTCACCGCGCCGGATCGTCGAGAAGGTGGCCTCCGCGCTCGGCGACGTCTTCGCCGTCCTGGTCACCGGTGACGACGGCGTCGGGGCCAAGCCCGATCCACTGCCCTACGCCACGGCGGTCGAGCGCCTCGACCTGCGCCCCGAGGACTGCGTCGTCGTCGAGGACTCCCCGACAGGGGCGGCCTCGGCCCGGGGCAACGGGATCCACGTCGTGCAGATCGGGGCGACCAAGCACTTCCCGGCCGATCCCGGCCTCGTCGTCGTCCCGGACCTGGCGTCGATCACCCCGCACCTGCTGCTGTGGGCACAGCGCTGAAGCGGGCCGACGCGAGGCAGGACACCCGCTCACGACCGGCGCCCGCGCACAGAACCGGCCCGGGAACGCGAGGTTCCCGAGCCGGATGGGACGAGTAGGGATTCTGATGAGGACTCGTGAGGGCCGAGCGCGATGCGGCGCGACCCCCGCAACCCCTCAGACCGTCAGGCGGCCTTGGGTCGCTGAGGGCGTCTCCGGAGTCTCCTGGACCTCCCACTGGCTGCGCAGGCAGTCGGCGTAGAGGCGGATCTCCGCCACCAGGTCGGTGGACAGGGCCTCCGCGGCGGCCGTCCCGGGCGTGGTCGAGCACAGCCACTGCAGCTGGAGGCCATCGATGAGGGCGACCAGGCTGCGCGCCACAAGACGCGAGGGCATCTGCGGGTCCACGAGCCCGGCGGCCTTGCCGGCCTCGAAGCTGGACTCGAACCGCTCGACGGCGGCGTTGAGGTGGTTGGCCATCCACCGGTGCGCAGGGTGCTCGGCGTCGAGGACCGAGACCGCCGTGGCGGTGTAGATCGCCGTGAGGTCCCGGTGGGCGACGTTGCACTCGAGCAGCTCGATGTAGCGCTCCAGCAGGGCCCAGGGGTTGCCGTCAAGGTCGGAGACTGCTGCGACCTCGAGGGTGTCCAGGTTGCCGACGGTGTCGACGGGAACCTCGACGGCGTCACCATCGACGGCCGGGGACTCCACGAGAATGCTCAGGGCGTCCTCACGGTCACGACGCTCCAGCACCTTGGCGAAGAGCTCGTCCTTGGAGGAGAAGTGGTGCAGCAGTCCGGCCTTGGAGATGTCCGCTGCGTTGGCGATGTCGGCCAGGGAGGTGCCGGCATACCCGTGCTCTCCGAAGAGAACCACGGCTTCATTGAGGATGCGTGCTCGCTTGTCCTCGCTGCCCGCTCGGGGGCGCCCGGGTCCGCGCCGCCTAGCCGGGGCAGCATGGGGCGAAGTCGGGGTACTGACAGTGTTCATGGCCGAATCATGGCACCTTCCAGTAAGGGAATTGCAAGGCAGAAAGGCCCTCATCCGAATAATCCGCTCAAGTGTGACCTCCGCGTGCCCTCGCCGTGACGTGAGTGACGACTTGGTCTCGGTTTTTACACAATTAACCGGCTCCTACCAGCGCAGAGATCTCCGACCACATGGTCTGTTGCGGCTGCTGGGATTGCTGGCAACCACCCCTTCCCGCCAGCACTCAGAACTCTTTGCGACTTCACTCAAGTTCGCACGGCATGGTTGCGTTGGTCACAGTTGTGTAACACTTTACGGGATTCTTGTCTCCGGTTCAAATACCTGCCGCGAATCTCCCCGTCGACGACGCCCGGCCCACACACCCTGCGGATGACCGGCACCGGCTGCACGCGACTGACGCATCGAGAAGTCAATCGGACGCTGACCACCGGGCCGCCAGCGCCTCGACGCCGCGTGTGACCTTGGGCGCGCAGGAGTAGCTCCCGGCGGGTCGGTTGGATGCGCACCCCTACGATGGTCGCATGCGCCCTCGACCCCGCAGCCGCCGCGGCGCCCTCCCGCCCCGGTAGCGCCTCGTCGTCGGCGTCGGGACGCCGTCCGACGTCCGCCGGGCATCGCCGCAGCCCAGCCGGCCAGCACTCCACTCATCGTCATTCGTCAGACGCACCCGATCCCGCCAGCCGGCGAGCACTCGCCGTCGCCCGCCGCGAGCGGCGGCGCCGACGCTCGCGCAGCCCGGGTCCTCTACGGCACGACGCTGGTCGTAGCGCTGCTCCTGATCGTCGTCGGCCTGCGAGTCTGGGGGCTCCACCCCGGTTTCGCCCTGCCACTGGGCTCCTCCGCACAGCAGTCGACGACGCCGGCGAAGGCCACGGCCCCGTCCTCCGTCCGGGCGTCCGCCGGCCGTGCGGCCTCACCGTCGTCGTCGGCCGCCGCCTCCGCCTCATCGACACCATCGGGCTCGGCGCTGCCATCCCCACGAGTGGACACCGAGGGCTTCGCGCACTCCGGCGCCGTCGGCAACGGCACCTGGACGATCGCGCCGGCCGTGCCCGTCTCCCGGCCCGCGGCCGCAACCGTCTACCGCTACGTGCTGCGGGTCGAGGGCGGCACGCATGTCGACGCCGCGACAGCGGCCCCCATCGTGGAGCGCATCCTCAATGACGAGCGCGGCTGGCCCACCGCGCAGAACACGTCCTTCCAGCCGGTGGCCGACCCCGCGAGCGCGGACTTCACCCTCAATATCGCCACGCCGCCCAGCGCCGACGCCCTGTGCTCACCGCTGGACACCGGCGGCATGTGGAGCTGCCGCAACGGGGGACAACGTGGTCATCAACTCCGACCGGTGGAACTGGGGCGCCATCACCTACCCCGACGTCGACTCCTACCGCATCTACGTCACCAACCACGAGGTGGGTCACTTCCTCGGACACGAGCACGAGTTCTGCGCCGGAGCCGGCCTCAAGGCCCCACTCATGGCCCAGCAGAGCCACGACCTGGCAGGCGGCTGCGTGTACAACGCCTGGCCCACTGAGGACAACCAGCCCGGCTGAGGTCCGCGACGACGCGGACAGCGCAAAGGGGGCGGGCCCACCACTCAGGTGGGCCCGCCCCCTCATCACTGGCCCATCACTGGCCTGTCAGTGCCCCGTCGCGGCCTCCGCCTCGCTCGGCCGCCTCAGTCGGGGTTCGGGCTCAGGCCGGCGAGGCCGCCGAGGACGCCGACGGCAGGTGCGCCTCGCCCTCGGCCCGCAGCGTGAGCCCGTCGGTGCCGTCGACCTTGTCGACGACGACCTTCTGCCCGTCGAGGACCTCCCCGGCCAGCAGCATGCGGGCCAGGCGGTCGCCGATCTCGCGCTGGACGAGGCGGCGCAGTGGCCGGGCCCCGTAGGCGGGGTCGTAGCCCTCGTCGGCCAGCCAGCTGCGGGCGGCGTCGGTCACCTCCAGGCTCAGGCGCCGGTCCGTCAGGCGCTTGGCGATGCGGGCCAGCTGGATCTCGACGATCTCACCCAGCTCCTCCTTGGAGAGGGCCTCGAAGATGATGATGTCGTCGAGGCGGTTGAGGAACTCCGGCTTGAAGGAGGCCTGAACCACGCTCATGACCTCGTTGCGCTTCTCCTCGGGGCTGGTGAGCGGGTCGGTGAGGAACTGGCTGCCCAGGTTCGAGGTGAGCACGAGGATGACGTTGCGGAAGTCGACCGTGCGCCCCTGACCGTCGGTGAGGCGGCCGTCGTCGAGCACCTGCAGGAGGATGTCGAAGATCTCGGGGTGGGCCTTCTCGACCTCGTCGAGCAGGACCACGGAGTAGGGCCGACGCCGCACGGCCTCGGTGAGCTGGCCGCCCTCCTCGTAGCCGACGTACCCGGGAGGGGCACCCACGAGGCGCGCCACGGAGTGCTTCTCGGAGTACTCGGACATGTCGATGCGCACGATGGCGCGCTCGTCGTCGAAGAGGAACTCGGCCAGCGCCTTGGCCAGCTCGGTCTTGCCCACGCCCGTGGGGCCCAGGAAGAGGAAGGAGCCGGTGGGGCGGTCGGGGTCGGAGATGCCGGCCCGCGAGCGGCGCACCGCGTCGGCCACGGCGGCCACGGCGGCCTTCTGCCCGATGAGGCGCTCGCCGATGACGTCCTCCATGGTCAGGAGCTTCTCGGTCTCACCCTGGAGGAGCTTGCCCACGGGGATGCCGGTCCAGGAGCCCACGACCTCAGCGACCTCGGGGGCGCCAACCTTCTCAGCGATCATCGGCTCGCCGGCGGTCTGCTCGGCGGCGTCGTCGGCGGCCTCGGCCTCGCGGATCTGGCGCTCCAGGGCGGGCATGTCGCCGTAGCGCAGCGGCCGGCCTCCTCGAAGTTGCCCTCGCGCTCGGCCAGGTCGGCGCGGGTGCGCATCTCGTCCAGGGCGGCGCGCAGCTCACCGACCTTGTTGTGGCCGGCCTTCTCGGCCTCCCATCGGGCGTTGAGCGAGGCCAGCTCCTCGGATGCGTCGGCCAGCTCGGCGCGCAGGCGCTCGAGGCGGTCGACGTCGGCGGGGTCGGCCTGGAGACGTCCTCGATGGACTCCGTCCAGGTAGGCCTCCTCCATGCGCATGCGGTCCACGCGGCGGCGCAGCTCGTCGATCTCGACGGGGCTGGAGTCGAGCTCCATGCGCAGCCGGGAGGCGGCCTCGTCGACCAGGTCGATGGCCTTGTCCGGCAGCTGGCGACCGGTGATGTAGCGGTCGGAGAGGGCCGCGGCCGCCACGAGGGCGCCGTCGGAGATGGTCACCTGGTGGTGGGCCTCGTACTTGGGCGCGATGCCGCGCAGGATGGCGACGGTGTCCTCGACGCTGGGCTCACCGACGAAGACCTGCTGGAAGCGACGCTCCAGGGCGGGGTCCTTCTCGATGTTCTCGCGGTACTCGTCCAGGGTGGTGGCACCCACCATGCGCAGCTCGCCGCGGGCCAGCATGGGCTTGAGCATGTTGCCGGCGTCCATGGCGCCCTCGGAGCCACCTCCGGCGCCGACGACGGTGTGCAGCTCGTCGATGAAGGTGATGACCTCGCCGTCGGAGTCCTTGATCTCCTTGAGGACGGCCTTGAGGCGCTCCTCGAACTCGCCGCGGTACTTGGCGCCGGCCACCATCCCGGACAGGTCCAGGGAGATGAGGCGCTTGTCGCGCAGGGACTCGGGGACGTCGCCGGCGACGATGCGCTGGGCCAGGCCCTCGACGACGGCGGTCTTGCCGACGCCGGGCTCGCCGATGAGGACGGGGTTGTTCTTGGTTCGCCGGGACAGGACCTGCACGACGCGGCGGATCTCGGCGTCGCGGCCGATGACCGGGTCGAGACGGCCCTCACGTGCGGCCTCGGTGAGGTCGGTGCCGTACTTCTCGAGGGTCTTGTAGGTGCCCTCGGGGTTGGCGGAGGTTACGCGGGAGGAGCCGCGGACCTGCGGCAGGGCCTCGATGAGAGCCTCCGGGGTGGCGCCGGCGTCAGCCAGGATGCGGGCCACGGTGGGGGTGGAGCCGGAGGTGTCACCCTTGGCCAGACCGATGAGCAGGTGCTCGGTGGAGATGTACTCGTCGGACAGCTCCTTGGCGACCGTCGAGGCGGCCTCCAGCGCGGCCAGCAGCGAGCGCGAGGGCTGGGGCTGGGTCATGGAGGAGCCCGAGGAGGCGGGCAGCTGGGTGAGGATGCGGCGTGCGGAGGCGCCGACGGCCTGGCGGGCCGCGGCGTCGGGGCAGACGGCGGCCAGGAGTCCTGCGGCGACGCCGTCGGGCTGGGAGAGGAGCTCAACGAGCAGGTGCGCGGGCTCGATCTGGGGGTTGCCGGCCGCGGCGGCGGCTTGCATGGCCCCGGAGATCGCCTCCTGCGACTTGGTGGTGTAGTTGGTGTCCATACGGATCTCCTTCGAGAGGTGGTCACGTCTTGCGTCTTCTGGTCACCAGAACCTTCGCAGAGTTGAGTCTATTCCACTCAACTTCTCGGAGCGACAGTGACGTGGGCTACTCCTGGGGTCGCTCTCGTCGCATTCCCGCCGGTCATCGCGGCCGCCCGCGACATGCCAGCCGAGCATTTGACACACCACTGTTCGACGACGCCGCTATGGTCGCGTCACGATCACGCCCCCGCCCCGGAGACATCATGAGAACCACGCGCGCCGCCCTCGCTCTGGCCACCCTCCTCATCCTGACGGGCTGCTCACAGGGCAGCCTCTCGTCAGCGGGCTCGCACGGAGCGACCGGCTCGTCCCCCGCGGCCGCGACGACGTCGTCGAGCGGGGCCGGCGCAGCCGCGCAGCCCAGCACGAGCGCCTCCGGCAGCGCCGCCCCCTCCATCCCGGCAGGCCACCAGGCGATCACCGCACCGACCTCCGGCCTCACCTTCGCGGTTCCCGAGGACTGGCAGGACATCAACGCCCTTCCCGAGGCCCAGAAGGCGCTCCTCGCCCGGGCCCAGGGGCAGGATCCCTCAGTCATCTCCCAGCGCCTGAGCAGCACCGACGCCTTCTACGGCCGGTTCTCGCAGAGCGGCGGACTGTCCTTCAGCAGCGCCGCGGTCGCCAAGGAGGCCGAGGCCTCGTCGACGCCCCCGTCCCAGGAGAGCCTGGACGAGGTCATCACTCGGCAGGGCGGCACGCCGACGGGCTACTCCACCAAGCAGTCCACCTACGGGCAGGCCGCCGTCGACACCTCGACCGCACAGGTTCAGGGCGTCCAGACGGCCGGCGCGGTCGTCGCCGTTCCGACGTCGTCGGGCACCTATGTACGCATCGCCGTGACGGCCGGCAGCGCCGAGGAGGTCGACACCATCGTGTCCACCATCCTCACGACGGTCCGCTGACACCCCCTCGACGCCAGGCCTCCACGGCAGGCCCCGCCGTTGGGGAGTTGTCTCCATAGAGCATTCCCGGCCGACCATGATGTCCTACCAAGGTCCTTGTCCCTCAGACCTCGGAGCATCATGAAATCCGTACGCACCGCTGCGACCCTACTGGCCGGCCTCGCCCTGGTTGCCACCCCCACCCTGACCGCCTGCTCACACATCATGTCGGGCTCCGACTCATCCAGCTCGGCCGACTCCGACAGCTCATCAGCATCGGACAAGAGCGACACCAAGGACCGTAAGGAGGACGCCGAGGCGGACAAGAGCGACAGGGACGACGACAAGGCCTCCGCCAGCAGCACCTCGTCCAGCCAGGCCGACGCGTCGGCGAAGCCGATCCCCGCCGACAGCCAGGAAGTCTCCGGCACCAGCGTCAGCCTCACCTTCGCCGTACCGAAGGACTGGCAGGACCTCAAGAACCTCGACCCCGCGGAGAAGGAGAGCATCGCCCAGACGATGGGCACGAACGCCGCCAGGCTCGACCAGCAGAACGCCGCGTTCGACATCGTCTACCGCGCCAAGGAGGCCAGCCCCGCAGGGTTCTACAACAACGTCAACATGGCCTCGCAGCCTCTGCCTCTGAAGTCCACCCCTACCGAGAGCGAGGTCACGTCAGTCCTCACCCAACAGAGCGCAACCCTCACGGAGTACTCCACCAAGCAGACCGCCACGGGAGAAGCCGCGGTGGGGACCTACACGCTGGAGGCGGCCGGCAACAAGGCTTATGGAACCCTCATCCTGGTTCCGACCTCGAAGTCCTCGGGCGGCCCCACCGGCTACGCGTCGATCTACGTGTCCGCCGGCTCTGCGGAAGAGGCGAAGCAGATCAGCAACACGATCCTCGACACGATCCACTGAGCACGGCCAGGGGCGTGTCACTCCGAGCAGGGGCACTCCACGCAGCCGGGGGCGTTCGACGCCGTCGGGGACGGCAATCCTGTCACCCTACGCGCAGGATGCCCCCTGCCCGGAACGGACTGCGCCCGACCGCCGGGAGAACGTAGGCTCGACGTCGATGACCGCGCCGCTTCGCCACAGCCCTCGTCCCGACGATCCCTCCAGGTGCATCGACGAGGTCACTGTGGCCGCCCGTCGGGACGAGCTCCTGGCCAAGGCGGCCACACTGCCCGGCGCCTGGGCGGGGAACAAGCCCGAGTGGGACATCCCCGTCGCCTCGGTGGGCCCTCGCCTCTTCCTGCTGCTCATCCCCCACACCGACGGCCGCCTCCTGGCCAACGTCAAGCTCGACCCCGAGGACGTCGTCGCCGTGCGAACCGCCTACACGTGGGTGGAGCCGGGCTTCCACCAGTCCAAGCGGCACTGGGTGAGCATCGACCTCACCAGCCCCGACTACCTCGCGGATGACGCCACCGACATGGTCGAGGACTCCTATCGGCTCGTCCTGTCCCTCCTGACCCGACGCGTTCGCGAGGCCGTCCTCCTGGCCGACGCCGCGGGCTCACCCGCCCGCCCCACCTGGCAGTGGTGAGTCACCGCCCCGCTGATGCGCCCGGAGGTCGAGCCGGCCTCAGATGACGCAGGTGCGCAAACCTGGCACTATTCAGGCGAGGCCGTCGTCATCCGACGTCCGGCCACCCGACGGAAGGAGACACACATGGGACTTGATGACCTGGCGAAGAAGGCCGGTGGCACTCTCAGCTCCGACAAGGCCGAGGCGATCAGCGACAAGGCGCTGGACGCCGCAGCCGGTGCTGCCAAGAAGGCGACCGGCGGCAAGTACGACGACAAGATCGACGCCGCCCGCGACGCCGTCGACGGCAAGCTCGGCACGGAGTGATCCAGCTGAGAGTCCGCCTACCCTTAGGCACCGCGGTCTTCTGATCGCAGGAGTGAGGGCCCCGCACAGCTCAGTGCGGGGCCCTCACGCGATCCCGGCTCCTCTGGGCTCTCCCTCACCCCGTGAGGTCACCGGCCGCCACAGTCCGGTGACCACCACCGCGGGGCACGGTCGTCTCCCACCGGGACGTCTCATCCGCCTCCCTGGGGCTGCCGGCGCTCGTCTACTGCGCGTTGAGCGCGGCGGTCGGAGGCGTGCGGGAGGCCCGAACAGCCGGGTACACGCCGGCCAGGGCGCCGATGGCGATGGTGACGCCCAGCCCACCGGCGACGGCGATCACCGGCAGGGTGAAGAGCCAGCCGTTGGCGGCCGACATCCCGGCGGTCACCCCGATCCCGATGACGCACCCCAGGGCACCGCCCAGGGAGGCCAGCAGCAGCGCCTCGGTCATGAACTGCACGAGGATGTGCACGCGCATCGCGCCCAGGGACCGCCTCAGCCCGATCTCCCGACGGCGTTCGAGCACCGAGATGATCATCGTGTTGGCCACCCCGATACCGCCGACGAGCAGGGCGATCGAGCCCACTCCCAGCAGCAGGCCGGTGAAGGCCTTGTCGGCCGCGTTCTTGGCCTCCAGGGCGTCCGAGGGGCGCGAGACCTTGACCTCATTGGGGGCCTGCGGCGAGATCGACGGCGCCAGCAGCTTGCGCACCGTGGGGACGGCGGTGTCCTGGCTGCGCGTGTAGACGGTCGTCGGCTTGGCGTCGTGCCCCAGCAGGTCGCTGGCCGCGCCCTGACCGACGAGGGCGGCGTTGTTGAGCTCGGGGGAGCCAGCACCACCGGCTTGAGGATGCCGACCACGGTGAACCAGTTGCCGCCGATCCACACCTTGGTTCCCGGCGAGACGACACCGAGGCGCTGGGCCGCCGTCTGCCCCAGGACCGTGGCCGGGTACTTGCTGGTGGCCTCGTTGAGCCAGGTGCCCTTGTCCACCTGTCCGGCCACGACGTCGAGCAGCGACCTGTCCGCGGCCAGGGTGGTGATGCCGCCCGAGGCGTTCTTGTCGATGAGCGGGGTGCGGTAGACCAGCGAGTTCTTGACCAGGCCGGTGCTCGAGGCGCTCTGGACGTTGTCGATGAGGCGGACCTTGCCGACGCTGTCCTGCGGCAGGGAGGAGGAGTTGCCGAAGAGGTCCTGCCCGGCGGTGGCCGTCAGCAGGTTGGTCCCCAGGGAGTCGAGCTGGGCGGAGAGCTGGGCGCGGCTGGAGGCCGAGATGCCCACCACCGAGATCATGGCGGCGATACCGATGGCGATCCCCAGGGCGGACAGGAAGGCGCGGGTGGGGCGGGCCCTGATGCCGGTGCCTCCCAGGCGCAGCACGTCGCTCAGACGCAGCCGCGAGCGCTGGAGCCGCCGGGCCGGGGCGCTTCCGGCCCGCTCGGCCGCGGACCGTTCACGCCGGAGCGTAGACGTCGTCATGGACGATCTCCTTCTGGCTTGAGTCCCCCACGATGCGGCCGTCGCGGATGGCGATCTGCCTCGGGAGCTGGGCGGCCAGCTCGTTGTCGTGGGTGATGACGATGATCGTGGTGCCTTGGGCGTGGAGCTCGTGGAGGAGCTCGACGATCGAGGCACCGGAGGTGGAGTCGAGGTTCCCGGTGGGTTCGTCGGCCAGCAGCAGTGGGGGCTCGCCGACGACGGCCCGGGCGATGGCCACGCGCTGGCGCTCGCCGCCGCTCATCTGGTGGGGACGGTGGTCGAGCCGGTGGGCCAGGCCGACGCGCTTCAGGGCGGCCCGGGCGCGCCGACGCCGCTCGGAGCGGGGGACCCCGCTGTAGAGCAGGCCGTCGGCGACGTTGTCGACCGCGTTGACCCCGTCGGCCAGGTGGAACTGCTGGAAGACGAAGCCGATGCGGCTGGCCCGCAGGGCCGAGAGCCTGGCGTCGGACAGGGAGCCGACGTCGACGCCGTCGATCTCGACGGTGCCGGCGCTGGGCCGGTCCAGGGTGCCGATGAGGTTGAGGAGCGTGGACTTGCCCGAGCCGGAGGGCCGACGATGGCGACGAACTCGCCGTCGTCGATCTCCAGGCTCACGCCGGCGCAGGCGGCCACGGGCGGCTCCCCGTAGGTTCGTTGCACGTCACGCAGGGACAGGATGCGGCTCATGTCTGCGGCACCACCACTCGCTGTCCCTCGGAGAGGCCCTCGCCGGAGACCTCCACGCGCCCGCCTGCGAACAGCCCGATGGCGACCGCCACCTTGCGGGTGGTGCCGCCGGACTCGACGATCTCGACGCCGTACTGGTCGGCGCTCAGGGGCCAGTAGGGCCCCGACCGGCACCGACAGGACGCCGGTTCGCTTCTCGCTGGGCAGGTCGACGGTGACGGAGACCTCCTGGAAGTTGGCGGTCGCCGAGGCGTCGGTGAGGGTGACGGTGATGGGGATGACTCGTTCCTTGGACTCACCGGAGCCGGAACCGGTACCCGACCCGGAGCCGGAGGACTTCTCGGTGGGGGTGCCCACGGAGGTGATCTTCCCGGTAGTGGTCTTGGCGTCGGGCAGCTTGATGGTCACGGCGGTGCCGACAACGGCGAGCTTCTGGTCGGAGAGCTTGATGCTGGCGTCGACCACCTGGGTGGTGGAGGTGACGTCGAAGAGCTCGGCGTCGGCGGCGACGCGGTCCCCCACCCGGGCGGTGACCGTCCCCACGCGCAGGTCGCCGGGGGTGAAGACCATCCGTCCCAGCGGGATGGTGCCGGTCTGGGGCAGGCCGACGTCCTTCTGCCACTTCATGATGGCGCTGGTGGTGGCCCAGCTGAAGTGGTTGTCGGGCTCGTAGTCGAAGTAGCCCATGCCCTGGAGCAGGGTCTCGAGCTGGCGGATGTCCTCACCGTTCTCCATCCCGGCCTCGAAGGTGCGCCAGGCGGGCAGGGAGCCGTGCATGAGGTAGGCGATCTCGCTGCCCGTGCGGTAGAGGACGTCGCCCTGGGTCAGGACGGCCCCGGAGGCCGGCACCTGGATGAGGACGCCCTCGAAGCCCGACTTGAACTTGCGCGAGTCGGAGTAGCGCAGGGTCCCGGACACGGAGGTCTGCCCCTGGAGGTCCCCCTTGGTGATGGTGTCGGTGGCTCCGCTGAAGGTCGGCGTCGTCGGCCTGGCCTTGGCCGCGAAGGGGCCCGACCTGGAGGCGAAGGCGCCTGCACCGGCGCCCGTGGCCAGGATCGCGGCGGCCCCCATGGCCAGGAAGGCCCGGCGTCGGGTGCGGTGGGCCGTACCAGGCTTGTCCGCGGTGCCGTTCGAGCCGTCGTCGGCCTGCGTGGAGGTGGTGGTCTGATCCATGTGTCTGCCTGTCTGAGTGTGTGTCCGCGCGGCAGCCCTGCTGCGCGGGCCTGTGGTCCGTTGGCGCCGGAAGGGCGCCGCGTTACTTGTTCCCGATCTGGGAGAAGCACTTGTTCATGACGTCCTGGGGGATGTCACCGTTGATCTGGATGCCCTTGCCGGCCTCGGGGTCGGGCACGTCGTAGCCCTCCTTGCGCAGGCACTCGGCGGCCTTGACCAGGTCCTGCTGCGTCTCGGGTTTGGCGAGGTCCTCGGTGCCGGGGGCGGGGCCGACGATCTGCTCGCACTCCTGGGCGGCCTTGGTGGCGGCCTCGGTCTCGGGGAACTGCACGTTGCCGTTGGCGTCGGGGTCGGAGACGTCGATGCCCTTGTCGCGCATGCACTTGGCCATCTTGAGCAGGTAGTCGTCCCCGCTGGTGGCGGAGGCGGAGGCCGCGGCCGAGTCCGCCTTCGAGCCCTGGGAGCATCCGGCCATGAGTCCGACGGCGCACACGGCGCAGGTCAGGACCGTGGCGGCGTGGGTGAGGATCCGGGTGCTGAGGGGCTTGTTCATGGGAGGGGTCCTTTCGGCTCACGTGGGTCGGGGCGCGGAGGCACCCGTTCGTTCGAGGAACAGCCAACCGTGAGCGGTGTTGCCATGGGGTTCACAATTTCGCTTATGTTGTGGCAACACGGGGGCTGGTTCGCTGGGGGACCGGCCGAACACACCACAGCGAAGGAGACAGGGCCATGCGCGTGCTCGTCGTGGAGGATGAGGAGTATCTGGCCGAGGCCATCGCCACCGGGCTGCGGCGCGAGGCGATGGCCGTTGACGTCGTCGGCGACGGGGCCAGCGCCCTGGAGCAGGTGGAGATCAACGACTACGACATCATCGTCCTGGACCGGGACCTGCCCGTGGTCCACGGCGACGAGGTCTGCCGCCGGGTGGTCAGCGACCATCCCAGCACGCGGGTCCTCATGCTCACCGCGTCCCGGACCCTGGACGCGCGCGTGGGCGGCTTCGAGCTGGGGGCGGACGACTACCTCACCAAGCCCTTCGAGTTCCCCGAGCTGGTGGCTCGGCTGCGGGCCCTGGGGCGACGCAGTCAGCCGGCCCGCACCCCGGTCATCGAGGCCCACGGGGTGCGCCTGGACCCCTTCCGCCGGGAGGTCTACCGCGACGGGCGCTTCATTCACCTCAGCCCCAAGGAGTTCGCGGTCCTCCAGGTCCTCATGGAGGCCGAGGGCGGGGTCCTCAGCGCTGAGACGCTCCTGGAGAAGGCCTGGGACGCCAACGCCGACCCCTTCACCAACTCCACGCGGGTGACGATCTCCCACCTGCGTCGCAAGCTCGGTGAGCCGCGTGTGATCCAGACGGTCCCCGGCGCGGGCTACAGGTTCAGCGCATGAGCGGGCAGGGGGCCCAGGCGACCCGGGCCGACGACGCGGCACAGCACGGCGCCGACAGCGGGCCCTGTGACGCCCGCGATGCCCATGAGGCCCGACCGGGTCGCACGGAGCGGTTGCGTCGTGCTCAGCACCTGAGTATCCGGGCACGCCTGACCCTGACCTACGCCGGGATGGTGACGGCAGCCGGCGTGGTCCTCATCGCCCTGGTCTACTTCTACACGCGCTACGTCACGCTCAGTATCGAGATCGGTGGTCCGGTCGGGGAGACCGCCGCCGTACCGGCCTCGCAGGTCGGCGAGGCCGCCAAGGTGGACACGAACCTGTTCGATCTGCTCGGCAGCATCATGCGCTCGGCCGTCGGAGCGCTGGCGCTGCTCGTGGTGCTCTCCGGGACCGTCGGCTGGATCCTGGCGGGGCGGATGCTGCAGCCGCTGTCCTCGATGAATGCGGCGGCCAAGCGCGCCGCCTCGGGTGACCTCAGCCAGCGGCTGGACCTGTCCGGCCCTCGCGACGAGATCCACGACCTGGCGGACACCTTCGACAACATGCTGGCCTCCCTGGAGCGCTCCTTCTCCGTCCACCGCCGGTTCGCGGCCAACGCCTCCCACGAGCTGCGCACGCCACTGGCCACCACGCAGACGATGATCGACGTCGCCCTGTCCGACCCGCAGGCCTCAGCCGAGGACCTGCGCCGGGTACTGACCCGGGTCCTGGAGACCAACCGCGCCAACCGGGAGACGATTGACGCCCTGCTGGACCTGGCAGACGCCCAGTCCGGGAAGCCGGCTCACGAGGACGTGGACATGGAGGCGACGGTCCGTGACGCCCTGTGCCTCATCGCCCCGGAGATCGCCGAGAGGGACCTGCGCGTCTCCTCCCACCTGCGGCCCGTCCAGGTGCCGGGCGACCCGGTCCTCCTGCGCCAGAGCGTCTCCAACCTTCTGCGCAATGCGGTCCGGTACAACGTCGAGGGCGGCCGCATCACCGTGGGCATGGCACGCCTGGATGACGGCGTGCGTCTGACGATCCGCAACGACGGCCCCGTGGTGGCGGCCGAGAGCGTGGAGTCCCTGCGCGAGCCCTTCGTCCGCGGTGAGGGACGGGGGCGGACCCGGGGCTCCGGGCACGGACTGGGCCTGGCGATCGTCACGGCCGTGGCCACCGCGCACGGCGGCGAGCTCCGTCTGAGCGCCAATCCTGACGGCGGGCTGACGGCTGTCCTCGAGCTGCCGGTCGGTCAGGCCGGGGACGACTCGGGCGCAGCCGGCGTCAACGACTGACGGTCGCAGACCACGCGGGCCGGCGACCGTCAGAGTCGAGCAGCTGGTTGCAGCGGAGACGTGACTCCGCCGGGAGCCGCTAGTTCTTCTTGCCGGAGTTGATGACCAGCTCGATGAAGAGGCGGATCAGACCGATCTGGGCGAAGGTCCACAGCGCGTTGAAGACCAGGTCGAGAACGAAGGTTCCGAAGGAGAAGGACCGCTTGCCCGACTCGTAGTCGAGGTCACCGGCCAGAGAACCGGCGTTGTAGGCGTTGTACAGCCACAGTGCGATCAGACCGCCGGCAACGATGTAGAAGAACACCTTGCCGAACTTCTCGGCGAAGGGCTTGGCGGTGTCGAAGAGGTTGCCCATGAAGCTGTCCCCCCGCCGGCGCCTGCGGGTAGGGCTGACCGGGAGCGCCAGGAGCGCCGGGGGCTCCCTGGAACTGCTGCTGAGGCGGGTAGGGCTGCCCCGGGACCGGAGCCGAAGGGGCTGAGGGCTGCTGCTGATAGAAGGGCTGACCGGGGTTGGGGGGCTGAGTCATGAGGACTGTTCGCTTCCTTCAGAGTTGGGGACGCAGGCAGGCTACCGTGTCTACGATGCCCTGTGAAACGAAGAGGTCAACCCTCACATTGTGCGAGGCGACTCACAGTCCTCAGGACGTGGGGTGATGAGGCGCCATGAAGGCGGTCATCGGGCCGATCCAGCGTACGGGACCCCTGAAGGGCGTGGGGACACGGACCCGCCGGTGCCGTGGGGAAAGCACTCCCCATCGTCCTGGGCACCAGCCTGTGCCGCGGTGTCTCAGCGTCTCAGCGCACCAGGTCGTAGGTGTCGGAGGCGCCGACCGGGGAGGCCGGGGCCGGAGGAGCCGGCAGCCGGCGCCGGCGCTCACTGCGGGCCACGGCGGTGCGCAGCAGGGTCTCGAAGGGACCGGCGTGACCGCCACGCTCCAGGACGGCGCACAGACCGACCGTCACCAGCCAGACCGCCAGCGCGATCCCCGCGGTCCGGGCCTCACCCAGGTGGAGCTCGATGCCGGTCAGGGAGGGAAGAGCCAGGAAGACAATGGCGAAGAGGAAGGTCTGGCTGAGGTAGGCCGTCATGGAGCGGCGCCCCACGTTGGAGGCCAGCCGGCGAAGCCCCGTCAGCCGGCCATCCGACCTCGGTCCGCCGGCGTACAGGGCCAGCAGCGCCAACCAGCCGCAGGCCCCGGCCACACCCGTGACCGCATGAAGGGGCATGCCCCAGGTGGCCAGGGTTCCACCCGCGGCCCACACTGCGAAGCCGATACCGCCCGCGGCCCCGATCCCCAGGCCGCCCAGGCCGACAGCGACCAGGAGCCGGCGGTGACGCTCGGGGCGGATGATGAGGTCGGTGTCGGCCAGGCGGGCTCCGAGGAACATCGCCGGAACGATCATGGAGAAGAACAGCGCCGAGACCAGGCTTCCACCCCAGGCCAGGAGGCCTTGGGAGACGTAGGACAGGACCGTGTCGGTCGAGCCGCCGGCCCCCTGGTGCGCGGCCGTCGCCGAGGCCGCGCCCTGGGAGGCCAGGAAGCTGCCCATGTGGAGGAAGGTGGCGGTGCCGGCAACGACAACGACGACGCAGAAGGCCACGGCCCGTTTCCAGTGCTTGCGGGTGATCCAGCCGGCGAAGATGACGGCGACCAGGCCGTAGGGGCCGATGATGTCACCGGAGAAGAGCAGGGCGTGCGCAGCGCCGAAGAGGATCATCCACAGCCCTCGACGCCGCACCAGACGGCGGGCGTCGACGGTGGCCTGCTCACGGGCCCAGGCCACCTCCTGCGACGTCGGCTCACGGCCGGCCTCCACGCCGGGCAGGGAACTGAGGTAGGAGGTGGTGCCGGAGGCGATGCGCCGGTTGGCCATGGTGACCAGCCCGAAGCCGAAAAGCAGCGCGAACAGCGGGTAGGCCCGCGAGTCGACCAGGAGGGAGCGCACCCACAGCCACGCCGTGTCGGCGGCGTCGGCGGGAGCGGAGGACTGCGTCACGCCGGTCCAGAAGGGGATATTGGCCAGCGCGATGAACAGGAGCATGAAGCCACGGGCCACATCCGGGGACGGGTAGCGCACGCCCCGGGTACCGGTGAACGATGTCGCGAGTTTCATGCCCTCCACGCTAGAAGGCGGCGGACAGGGGCACCTCCCCCGCCGGGGCTAACGTGAGGGTTTGATCCTCTCCTCCCCAGAGAGCGGAAAGGGCCCCGCTCCTCCTCCCGGAGGACCAGGGCCCTTCCTCCTTGCGGTGGCATCAGGCTCCACGGCACTCGTCGGCTGCCCGCGGGGCTGCGCCGGATCAGGGCGCCGGCTGCGATCCCGGCTGGGTCGCCGGCGCCATTCCCGGCTGGGCACCCGGCTGAGCCACCGGCCCCATGCCCGGCTGCATCGGCACAGGCACTCCCGGCTGGGCACCCGGCTGAGCCACCGGCCCCATGCCCGGCTGCATCGGCGGCATTCCTGGCTGAGCCCCCATCTGCATCATCGGCCACGCACCGGGCTGCATCCCCGGCCAAACGGCGGGCGGGGGCGGGGCGTCGGCCTCCTGCGCTCACTGCGGGCAACAGCGGTGCGCAGCAGGGTCTCGAAGGGACCGGCGTGACCGCCATGCTCCAGCAGGACGCACAGGACCACGGCTGCCAGCCAGACGCCCAGGGCGATGAGGGCGGCCGTGGCCTGCCCCACCCACAGGCGCCTCCCCGTCACCAGGAGCGGAATGATGCCGAAGATAGTGCCGAACAGGATCGTCTGGCTCAGATAGACGGTCATGGAGCGGCGGCCGACAGCGGAGGCGAGCCGTCGCACCCCGGTCAGCCGGCCGTCCGGTCTGGGACCGCCAGCATACAGTGCCAGCAGCGCCAGCCAGCCGCAGGCCCCGGCCAGGCCGAAGAACTCCTTGGTGGCGAAGTCCCACGGCCAAGCCTCCATCGGCGTCACGAGCGTCAGCGCGCTGTGGAGCGCCGCGAACGCCCCCAGCGCCAGACCACCGAGGCCCACTGAGACGAGCAGGCGACGGTGCCGCTCCGGCTGGGTGATGAGATCGGTGTCGGCCAGGCGCGCGCCGAGGACCGCTGCGGGGATGATGAGTGCGAAGAGGGCCTGCACGACCAGCACGACGAGCCACTGAACGATGTTGCCGCCGAGCCAGAGGAGCGCCGCTCCAACTGAGATCGCCTGCTCCCCGGAGGTCGTCGGGGCGGCGCCCGCCGACAGGGTGCCTGTGGCCAGGTACATCCCCAGCGCCACCACGGAGATGATGCCTGCGGTCAGGTAGAGCGCCCCGTAGTTCTTGCGTGCCAGCAGGTTGGCCAGGAGGACGGCGACCAGGCCGTAGGCGCCGATGATGTCACCGGGGAAGACGATGCCGTGGACGAAGCCGAACAGCAGCATCCACCAGCCACGGCGTCGCACCAGGCGGTAGGCGTCGATGGTGGCCATCTCACGGGCCCAGGCCGCCTCGTGCGGCATCGGCTCGCGGCCGGTCTGCGCTCCGGGCAGGGAGCTGAGGTAAGAGGTGGTGCCGGAGGCGATGCGCCGGTTGATCATGGTCATGAGCCCGAAACCGAAGAGCATCGCGAACAGCGGGTAGGCCCGGTGGTCCACCACCAGCGCGCGGACGAACATCCACCAGGCGTCGACGGACGAGGCCGGCGGCTCGGCCCCGTTCGGCATCTTGTTCCATGACGGAACGTTGGCCACCGCGATGAGCAGGAGCATGAAGCCGCGGGCCACGTCAGGGGCGGGGTACCGCACGCCCCGAGGGCCGGTGAAGGAGGTTGTCATCCGCATGCGCAGGACCCTACGACCGGTGGGAGACCGGCTGCATCCGCCTGAAGAACGATGCGCCGGGGCCGTGCGCCGCACCGGCCGAAGAGCTCAGTGCCGCATCTGTGCCCGCGCAGTGCCCATCGGTGCCCGTCAGTGCCCGTCAGTGCTACCGGGGGCGCATGGGTACGAGATCGGTGCTCACTGTGCCCGCAGTTCCGGCGGTGCGCCCGCGCCCCGCCTCGGGGTGGCGTCCTGCAGGTCCACGGCCTTGGCGGCCGGGCGCGACGACCTGGACCTCGCCGTCGGCGGCGGCGGCGAAGATCCGCTGGATGACGGCCTCACGACTGCGCATGCGGGCGTTGTCCGCCTCCAGCTCCTCGACGCGGGTCTCCAGGGCGAGGATGCGGCGGATGCCCTCAAGGTTGATGCCCTCCTGGGACAGGGACTGGATGCGGCGCAGGCGCTCGACGTCGCGGTGGGAGTAGCGCCGGCCCCGCCCGCGGGTCCGGGCGGGGCTGACCAGTCCCAGGCGGTCGTACTGGCGCAGGGTCTGGGGGTGCATCCCGGCGAGCTCGGCCGCCACCGAGACCACGTAGACCGCGCGCTCGGCCGCGTCGTCGGCCAGGACGCCCAGCCCCTGCCCCGCACGACGCCGGCTCACTTCGCCGCCTCCTCCATGAGGGTGGCCCGCGGGTCGGTGTCGCCCATGGCCTCATCGAAGGCCTCGAGAGCCTCCTTGGCCGCCTTGGAGAGCTTCTTGGGGACGGCCACCTGGATGGTCGCCAGCAGGTCACCGGTCTTCTTGCGGGTGGTGGCGCCCTTTCCGCGCAGGCGCATGACGGTGCCCGAGGGAGTGCCGGGCTTGATCTTGATCTTGGAGGTGCCGCCGTCGAGCAGCGGTACCTCGACCGTGGCGCCCAGGGCCGCCTCGCGCAGCGTGACCGGCAGATCCATGCGCAGGTTGGCGCTGTCAGCCGCGTCGATGGAGTACACCGGGTGCTTGTTGACGCTGATGGACACCACCATGTCGCCGTTCTCGCCGCCGTTGACGCCCTCCCGACCCTTTCCGCGCAGGCGGATCTTCTGGCCGTCGTGGACACCGGCGGGAATGCGGACCTTCATGGTGCGGCCGTCCGCGGTCAGCTCCACGGTGGTGCCGGCGACGGCGTCGCGCAGGTCCAGCGTCGCCGAGGTCAGAACGTCGGCGCCCTTCTGCGGGACGGGGCTGGGGGGTGAAAGCCGCCGAACCCGAAGGGGCCGGAGCGGCCACCGGAGCGGGTGGGGCTGGGGGTGCCGCCGAACATGCGCAGCAGGTCGTCGAGGTCGGGCTCACCGGCACCGCCTGCGGTCTCGAAGCGGACGCTGCCGCCCTGGCCGCCGAACATGGAGGAAGATGTCCTCGAAGCCGGCACCGCCGGCTCCTCCCAGGCCGCCGGCCTGGAAGCGGGCACCGCCTCCGGCCATGGAGCGGATCGCGTCGTACTGCTTGCGCTCGGCCTCGTCGGACAGGGACGGCGTACGCCTCTCGATCTCCTTGAACTTCTCCGCAGCCGCGGCGTCGTCGGGGTTGCGGTCGAGTGTGCTACTTCGCGAGCGTACGGTAGGCCTTTTTGATAGCGGCGGCGTCGGCGTCCTTACTCACGCCGAGGACCGCGTAGAAGTCCTTCGTCATCCAGTCCTGACTGGCCATGGTCGTCTCACCGCCTCCTTATCCGGGTGATCGTGGGTTTTCCTTGCACTTGATACAAGCTGTTGAATGTCGTGGGGCACCTCCGGCCCACGTCGGGCCCGAGGCCGGCGTTTCCAGCGGGCCCGGGCCCGACGTCGGACCGGGGGTCGGTGCCGTGAATGTGCGGTGGATGCCGGCTCAGGCCGGGTTGGCGACCTGGACACGGGCGGCGCGCACGACGCGCTCACCCAGGCGGTATCCGGGCTGGAGGACCGCGGCGATGGTGGGCTCGGTGACCTCGCTGGACTCGGTGGCCATGAGGGCCTCGTGCAGCGTGGGGTCGAAGGCCTCACCCGCGGCGCCGAAGCGCTCCAGGGAGTACTTCTCGGCCAGGATCGTCTCGAGCTTGCCGGCAGTGGTCTCGAAGGTGCCGGTCAGGTCACCGTGCTGGCGGGCCAGCTCGATCTCGTCGAGGACCGGGATGAGGGCCTCGACGACGCCGGCGGCACCGGCGTCCGGTGGGAGGCCGCGCCCTCGCGGGAGCGGCGCACGAACCCCTGGTACTCCTGCTGGAGGTTGTGAGGTCCGCCCGGGCCCGGGCCAGGTCGTCGGCAGCCTGAGCGGCCTGGGCCTGAGCCTGGGCCAGGGGGTCCTCCCCCGCCGCCTCCTCGTCGGAGGCGGCGTCGGACTGGCCGGCCGCGCCCTCGGGCGAGCCCTGGACGAGCTCGTCGCGGACGTCGTCGGGCACCTCCTCGAAGGCCGACTCGACGGCCGCCTGGAGCTCGGGGTCGATGCCCTCGTTCTCGGGGGTGGGGCCGGCCGAGGTCACTTGGAGTCCTCCTCGTCGACGATCTCGGCGTCCACGATGTCCTCGTCGTCGGAGGACGTGGAGCCGCCGGCGGAGGAGGCGGCGCCGGAGGCGTCACCCGCGGCCTGGGAGGCGGCGTCGGCCTGGTAGATGGCCTCACCGACCTTCTGGGCCACCGAGCTCAGCTTCTCCTGAGCGGTCTTGACCGGCTCGATGTCGTCGCCCTCGAGGGCCTTCTTGACGTCGGCGACGGCCTCGGAGACCTCGGAGTGGACGTCCTCGGGCAGCTTGTCCTTGTTGTCCTTGAGGAGCTTCTCGATGGAGTAGGCCTGCTGCTCCGCGGAGTTGCGGGTCTCGGCGTCCTCGCGGCGCTTCTTGTCCTCCTCGGCGTGGGCCTCGGCCTCCTTGACCATGCGGTCGATGTCCTCCTTGGGCAGGGCGGAGCCACCGGAGATGGTCATGGACTGCTCCTTGCCGGTGCCGCGGTCCTTGGCCGAGACGTGCACGATGCCGTTGGCGTCGATGTCGAAGGAGACCTCAATCTGGGGCACGCCGCGGGGGGCCGGGGCGATGCCGGTCAGCTCGAAGGTGCCCAGCGGCTTGTTGTCCCGGGCGAACTCGCGCTCGCCCTGGTAGACCTGGATGAGCACGGAGGGCTGGTTGTCCTCGGCGGTGGAGAAGACCTCGGAGCGCTTGGTCGGGATGGCCGTGTTGCGCTCGATGAGCTTGGTCATGACCCCGCCCTTGGTCTCAATGCCCAGGGACAGCGGCGTGACGTCGATGAGCAGGACGTCACTGCGGTCGCCCTGGATGACGCCGGCCTGGAGGGCCGCGCCGACGGCGACGACCTCGTCGGGGTTGACGCCCTTGTTGGGCTCCTTGCCGGTCAGCTCGCGCACCACCTCGGTGACGGCGGGCATACGGGTGGATCCGCCCACGAGGACCACGTGGTCGATGTCGGAGACCTTGACCCCGGCGTCCTTGATGACGTTGTGGAAGGGGACCTTGGTGCGCTCGAGCAGGTCCGCGGTCATCTCCTGGAAGTTGGAGCGGGTGAGCTTCTCATCGAGGTGGATGGGGCCGGACTCGCTCATGGAGAGGTACTGCAGGTTGATGTTCGTGGAGGTCGCCGAGGAGAGCTCCTTCTTGGCCTGCTCGGCGGCGTCCTTGAGTCGCTGCATGGCGATCTTGTCCTTGGACAGGTCCACGCCGTCCTTGCTCTTGACCTGCTTGACCAGCCAGTCGACGATGCGGGCGTCCCAGTCGTCACCGCCCAGGCGGTTGTCACCGTTGGTGGCGCGCACCTGAATGGTGGAGAAGCCGTCGTCGTCCTTGCCGACCTCGAGCAGGGAGACGTCAAAGGTACCGCCACCGAGGTCGAAGACGAGGATGAGCTCGTCCTCCTTGCCCTTGTCCAGGCCGTAGGCCAGGGCCGCGGCGGTGGGCTCGTTGACGATGCGGTCCACGGTCAGGCCCGCAATGGTGCCGGCCTCCTTGGTGGCCTGACGCTCGGCGTCGTTGAAGTAGGCCGGGACGGTGATGACCGCGTTGGTGACGGGCTCACCCAGGTAGGCCTCGGCGTCGGCCTTGAGCTTGGCCAGGATGCGGGCGCTGATCTCCTGGGCGGTGTACTTCTTGTCGTCGATCTCGACGGACCAGTCGGTGCCCATGTGGCGCTTGACCGAGGAGATGGTGCGGTCGACGTTGGTGACCGCCTGGCGCTTGGCGATCTCGCCGACGAGGATCTCACCGGACTTGGAGAAGGCGACGACGGAGGGGGTGGTGCGGCCGCCCTCGGCGTTCGGGATGATGGTGGGCTCGCCACCCTCGAGGACGGCGATAGCAGAGTTGGTGGTACCCAGGTCGATACCGACAGCGCGTGCCATGTGGTGTGCTCCTTGTGGTTGCTTGGTTGATGTCTGCAGCGAGGGCCGGGGTTCCGGCGCCTTCAGGTTGAGTCGTATGCACTCAGGATTGTGGTTGAGTCGAACTCTGTCAACTCCACGTCACCCAACCTTGAGTCTGACTGGCTCAACCCAACCTGACCGCAGTCCATTCCCGGAGCTGGCAGTGACCTGCAACACGGACCTGCAACACGGACGCAGCGCGACTCGCGTGGGGTGCAGCCACCCACGGCAGGGCAGCGGACGGCTCCGACTGCGTCAGGGCAGTGCGCCCCAGCCGCACACCGGGGACTGCGATACCCGGCGAGGGCTACGATTTCCTGCAGATGACTGAGGTCCCACCCACCAGTTCCGTGGGAGAACACAGTCCTCGTCAGTACGTTCTCGATCAGTCCACCCAGCCCCACACACTGCCGAAAGTGTCACGATTAGCGACTTTTCAGAGTCAACCAGCCTCGAGCCGCCACGCCCCCACTTCCCCACAACCAGGCCTGACCAGCACCGACGCCCCCAAGTCACCTCTGCGAGGTTGCCGGCCAAATGCCGCATGGCTCCCGAATAGTCGCCGATCGTGACACCAGTCAGCAGAAGCGACGGACCTGCGCCGATGGGGAAGCATTCACCAGCCCGGTAGCCTCGCGAGCATGAGCGCTCCCCACCCGCAGGCAGGCCTGCCCGATCCCGAGGACGTCTTCGATCATCTGCGTCGCGAGGACGGGGAGCACGTGGGCTATATCGAGATGAGTGCGGACGGCCGGTTCATCCCTTACGACCGGCTGTGGGTCCGGCGAGGCGAGGCCATGGAGCTCGACGAGGCCGAGGCGGTCCTGGATGCGATCGGTCTGCGGCTTCTGGCGGAGGACTGGCTCCTTGAGGAGGAGGATCCGCAGACCGGCGAGGAGAGCTGGGCCCGGGTCAGGATTCGCGAGATCCACCGGGACCGCGTCATCGTCGCCAGGGCGATGGAGGACCTGTCGGCCACCGGGGTCGCCAAGTCCGTGGACCTCGTCGGCGCCATCGAGCTGCCTCTGCCGACGACGCGACTGCGCTCAGCCTCCTGAGCGCGCTGCCGGCCGGAGCCGTCACTGACCCAGGCACTGCTGTCGGCGCTCGGTCTCCTGGGCAGCCCGGCGCTGCTTCTCGCCCCGCTCGCGCAGGCCGAAGACCGCCAGGATGTTCGCAATGACACTGACGGCCACGATGACCACGCCGAAGGCCACGCCGCTGGCCTCCCCGGTCAGCCCCACCAGCGGGCTGACGAGCCCGCCGACGACGAACTGCAGAAAACCAAGCAGCGCAGAGCCGGTTCCCGCCCACCGGCCAGTGCGGTCGAGCGCGAGTGCCGGGGCGTTGCCCATCGACAGCCCCAAACAGGCCACGTGCGCCAGGAAGAGCGCCACGACCGCCACCAGTAGGGGCATCCGCACCGGCCCGGCCACCGGCTCGCGCAGCCACACGAGGCAAACCGCGGCGAAGACCGTGTCGACAACCAGCCCCGCAACAAGTCCGACCCTCACCTGGCGGGCCTGGGAGAAGCGGCGCACCAGGGACGCCGCCACCGCAATCGTCACCGTGACCGTCGCCCCGCACAGCCCGAAGACCGCCGTATAGGCCACCGTTCCCATGCCCAGCACGTTGCGCAGCACGAAGGGAGCCGCCGACAGGTAGGCCATGAGCAGCCCGAAGGACAGGGCATTGATGAGCAGGAGGCGCACGAGGACGTGATCGCGGGCCAGCTCACGGGTGCCATCGAGCAGCATCCGTAGGCCGCCGTCGTGGCGCCGCTCGGCGGGCAGGGACTCGGGCACCCAGAGAACGACCATGACCACGAGCAGCCCGGTGAAGGCGGCCACGACTCCCAGGATGCCGCGCCAACCAATGGCCTCGACGAGCACGCCCCCGAGGATCGGCGCCAGCACCGGGGCGATGCCCTGAATCGCCATGACGACGCTGAGGGCCCGGGCGGCGGTGATCCCGCGAGAACGATCGGAGATGACTGCCCGGCCCAGGACCATTCCGGCCGCTCCCCCAAGCCCCTGGAAGAAGCGGGCGATCAGGAGAACGGACAGGCTCGGGGCCAGGGCGGCGCCGATACTGGCGGCCAGGGCGAGCACGCTGCCCCACAGCAGAAGGGGACGCCGGCCAACGCGATCGGACAGGACCCCGATGCACAGCTGGCCGAGCGCGATGCCCACGAGGAAAGTGGTCATCGTCAGCTGAACACTGGAGGCGGAGACGCCCAGGTCATCGGCCATCTGGGCGAAGGCCGGCAGGTAGGCGTCAGTGGCCAGAGGCGCGACGGCCGCGAGCGCGGCCAGGGCGATGAGGAGCGTGGCGGGGAAGGCCGTCCTCAGCCCGTGGTCGGACGGGGCGGCCGGCGAAGCTGTCATGACCTGAGGATAGGGAGAATTCCGACCGAAGCGTCAGTGCGCCAGTGCATGGCGCTAACGGGACGTTCCGCACGCTGGCGCCAGCGTCTGATTCCCCTCCCGGCCTCGACTGGCTGGGCGACCGCCTCCTGATCGATTCCCCTGACACCCTGTCGCAGCAGGCCCCGCTCAGTGGCCCTGCTCGGTCTCGGGGGCGACCATGACGTGGTCGCCGTCGGGCACGATCCGCACCCGCAGCCCGTAGACCTCGGCGAGGATGTCGGGCTCAAGCACCTCGGCGGGCGGCCCCTCGGCGACGATCGTCCCGCCGGCAAGGATGGCGAGACGGTCGCAGAAGCGGGCCGCCAGGTTGAGGTCGTGCAGGGCGACGACGGCGAGGCGCCCGGTGTCCCGGTGGCAGATCCGCCGCACGTGGGAGAGTACCGAGACCTGGCGGCGCAGGTCGAGGGCGGAGGTGGGTTCGTCGAGCAGGATGAGTCCGGGCTCGCGCACGAGCGTCTGGGCCAGGGCGATGAGCTGGCGCTGCCCGCCTGAGAGCTGGCCCAGTGGGCGGTCGGCCAGCTCGGCCACCCCGAGCTCGTCCAGGGCGTTCCAAGCCAGGTCGATGTCGGCCCGGCTCGTGTGCCAGGTCATTCCGCGCCGCGAGGCGGTGAGCACCGACTCCAGGGCGGTCAGGGCGGCGTCGCCGGGCAGGCCCTGCGGCATGTAGCCGATCGAGCCGCGCAGGTCGTGGCCCCGACGCCCCTCGAAGGAGACCTCCCCCAGGTAGCGTCGCAGCTGGGCCACGCAGGTGACCAGGGTGGACTTGCCGGCGCCGTTGGGGCCGAGCAGCCCCACCGTCTGGCCCGTCTCCCAGGTGGCGTCGACGCCCTTGAGGACGGCCCGCTTGCCGTAGGAGAAGGTGAGGTTGTCCAGCGTCAGGCTCATGAACCGCTCCTGACCGCCGAGCGCTGGCGTCCGAAGATGATGGAGAGGAACACCGGCACACCCACCAGGGCGGTCAGGATGCCGACGGGCACGGCGACACCCGGCACGATGACCTGGCTGGCGGCGTGGGCGGCGGTCAGCAGGGTGGCGCCGCACAGGATGGAGGCGGGCACGAGGAAGCGCTGGTCCTCCCCCACCAGGCCGCGGGCCATGTGCGGCCCCACGAGTCCCACGAATCCGATGATCCCCACGAAGGCCACGGACAGGGCGGCCAGCAGGGAGACGCCGACCAGGGTCCACGCGCGCAGGCGCGCCACGTTGATGCCCATGGCCGCGGCGCGCGCCTCCCCCAGGGTGATGGCGGTCAGCCGCCAGCCGTTGACCCAGAAGACGGGCGTGGCCACGAGCAGGGCCACCGAGACGGTGACCACGGCCGGCCAGGTGGCGCGCATGAGGGAGCCCATCGACCAGAAGACGATCTGCTGGAGGCTCTCGGTGGAGGCCCGGTACTGCACGAGCGCCAGGAGCGCCTGACAGCTGAAGACCAGGGCGATGCCCAGCAGGATCGTCATCTCCTTGGTCACCGACGGCAGCCTTGAGACCATCGCGATGGTGAGAGAGGCCGCCAGCCCCGCCGTCATGGCCACGATCGGCAGGGTGGCACCGGTGGCCACGGGCAGCACGAGTCCGGTAACGATGGCCAGCGCCGCCCCCAGGGCGGAGGCCGCCGAGATCCCCAGGGTGAAGGGCTCGGCCAGTGGGTTGTCCAGGATCGTCTGCATCTGCACGCCGGCCAGGGACAGTGCCCCACCGACCAGGACCGCCAGCAGCGCCGGCGGCAGGCGCAGGTTGACGACGATGTTGGCGACCCACGGGTCGTAGTCGGCGTAGAGGAGGGAGCCGAGCACCTGTGCTGGGCTGAACCCCAGCGGCCCCACCATGAGGGCCACGAGGAAGACGACCAGGAGCAGGGTGGCCAGCCCCATGAGCATCGCGACGCGCCGCGCGGTTCGACGGCGGTAGGAGGCGTAGGCCGACGCCGCCGTGTCCGTGGGGGCGTCGGCCCGCCCGCCGGCCTTCGTCACCGACGCCGCGCCGTCCGGGACCTGGACGGTATCGGACTGACGGGCTGCGGCGTCACCGGAAGGGGCCGTGACTTTGGGCGCTCCCATCAGATGGAGGTGAAGAAGACGCCCTCGGCCTTCCAGGGCATGTACTGCTCGTGGAAGTCCTTCCAGACCTTGGCGGGGTCGACGTCGGAGAAGGCCTCGGGGTTCTGCCACTTGGCGAAGGTCAGGTAGGCGATGAAGTTGTAGGGGGCGTCGTAGAACTGGTGGTAGATGCCGTAGACGTGCCGGTCGGTGAAGGCCTGGATCTGATCGAAGCCGGGCTGGTTCTTCAGCTGCTCCAGACTGGCCTTGGCGGAGGCCTCATCGGCCTTGTATCCGAGGTGGACGTAGCTGGTCTGGGCTTTTTCGTTGATCTTCTGCTTCTGCCACTCGCCACCGGTGGCGATGATGTTCTTGGGGTTGGACTCAATGATCTTCTCGAGGGTGAGCGTGCCCTCCTCGCCGGACAGGAGGCTGTCGGCGATGTTGCTGCCGCCGGTGGCGGTGATGATCGCGCCGAGGTTGGCGGTGGAGTAGGTGGCGCCGGGCTCGTTGACGCCCGGACTGCGCCACAGGAAGGTGGCGGGCTTGGAGGTCAGGGACTTCACCTTCGCGACGATGGGGTCGACCTGCTTCTTGTAGAAGGAGACGAAGGCCTCGGCCTCCCTTGCGCTTGTCGAAGACGGCGCCCATGAGGGTGACCGAGGGGACGGTGTTCTTGACCGGGTCGCGGCGGAAGTCGGTGACGACATAGGTGAGCTTCTGGCCGTCCAACTTCTCGAGGTAGCCCTTCTCCTTGGCGGAGTTGTAGGCGTCCAGGGTCATGATGAAGACGTCGGGCTTGTGGCTCACCAGGGTCTCGATGGGCAGGCCGTCCTTGGTGATGTTGCCGATCTTCGGCAGCTCGGCGGCCTTGGGGGCGACGGAGAGGATCTTCTCGTAGAAGTCGGGGGCGGCCTTCTGAAGGTCCTCGCCCCAGGCGACCACCTTGTCGATGGGGTTGGTCTTGTTGAGGAATGCCAGGGAGTAGATGTGGCGGGACTCGCTCAGGACGATCCTCTTGGGCTGGGCGCTGAAGGTGACCTTGCGGCCGACGATGTCGGTGACCTCGAAGCCGCCGTTGGAGGTACCCGAGGAGGTGCTGGAGCCCTTGCCGGCACGGGAGGCGACTCCGCAGCTGGCGAGGACGGCGGTCAGTGGGAGGGCCATGAGCAGGGTACGACGGCGCATAGAAGTCCTTCGGTGACGCGAGGGCGGAGACGAATCACCCAGGACCTTAGGGCTACCTCAGTTAATTTGCCAAGTTAGACGATCTAATTTTAGTAAGGTCATACAAGTATCATGGTGGATTCATGGAGGTTGGCACAGTGTTGCCGCTCGCGCCGAGTCCCGCAGGTCGAGCGGAACGGATGCGACTGCTGCGGTGAGGCCCGACGGCGCTCATGAGTTCGACGGAGGACGGCGGCCACCGCCGTCAGATGACGATGACGCCACCTGGGCCAGAAAAATGACTCCGACACCGATGAAGACGATCGCGACCGTCCTGTTCCCCTGGGTGAAATTCATAACTGCAGAGGTGATCGCGAGCAGCCCCGCGACCAGCCGGAGAATTTTGAGGTTTCGGGCAGACAACATACTGATATCTTCCTGTTGAACGTCATGACAAGGACGGCGGCCACCCTCACCATAGGCCCAGTCCCAGCCTCGTTGAAGCACATCCGGGACCATCTCTACGCAGGACTCTCACCCTCCAGGGGTATTGACGCCTGACGCGGCGGCATTCTCAGCGTCGTTCCACCAGCTGCGGCTTCACAGGAGACCCACAAGGTCAACCTACGTCTGGCATACACGGGGCCGACACGGTTGAGTCATGCACAGCTCCGACACCCTCAGCCCGACCGAGCCGCCCCAGTTCAGCCAGGACCACGACTCCAGCCGGCGCGACCGCTCCTCGACGTCCAGCAAGCACCCGCGCCGCCGCTTCCTCCTGGGTGGCGCCGCCGTCCTGGGGCTGGCCGCCACCGGCACCAGCGCCTGGGCGCTCAACCGCTTCGTCATCGACCACGTCGAGGTTGGCGACGTCACCGCGCTGGAGGCCAAGGCGCAGAACGCCGCCGCCTCGGCGACCCCGGCCACGAACGTGACGGTCGGGGACAGCTCCTACTTCCTCGTCCAACACAAGCATCGAGATCCAGCAGGTCTCCACCGGCTCGGGCAGCGACACCATCACCTACTACGTGGCCGACGTCAAGCTCACCAACGCCACCGACCTGCGCAGCGCCTTCGCCAACAACTCCTACGGCACCAACATCGTCGCCAAGCCCAGCACGATGGCCTCCGAGCACGACGCGATCCTGGCCATCAACGGCGACTACTACGGCTTCCGCAGCGACGGCATCCTCATCCGCAACGGCGTCATCTACCGCGACAGCGGCACGCGCGACGGCATGGCCTTCTACAGCGACGGGCGCGTGGAGGTCTACGACGAGACCACCACCAAGGCCCAGACGCTTCTGGACGCGGGTGTGTGGAACACGCTGTCCTTCGGGCCGGCGCTGGTCAACGGCTCCAAGGTGCTCTCCGGCATCGACCAGGTCGAGGTGGACACGAACGTCGGCAACCACTCCATCCAGGGCCAGCAGCCGCGCACCGCCGTGGGGTGGGTGGAGAAGAACCACCTCAAGCTCGTCGTCGTCGACGGCCGCAGCGAGGGCTACTCGCGCGGCGTGACCATGACCGAGCTCGCCCAGATCATGGCCGACCTGGGGTGCTCCTGCGCCTACAACATCGACGGTGGCGGCTCGTCGGCCATGTACTTCAACGGCTCGATCATCAACCAGCCCTCCAACGGGGGCGAGCGCGACACCTCCGACATCCTCTACATCGCGAACGGAGCCTGAGATGAGCGGCACCGACACAGCCCTTCAGATCTCGCCGCGCATCCTGCCGCGAGTCATCGCCCCCGCGAACCGGACCGCCGCCAACCGGACGGCGGGCAACCGGACCGCGCCGCGGGCCGGTGGTGCACCCCACCCTCGGGCGGCGGTGACGCTCGTGGTCCTCATCCCGGCATACAAGCCCGATGAGCGCCTGGCCGCGCTCGTGGCCCGCCTGCGCGGGGCGCGCCGGGACTGCGCGGTGCTGGTCGTCGACGACGGCTCGGGGCCGCAGTACGCGCCCTTCTTCGCCGCCGCCCGCGCCCGAGGCGCCGAGGTCGTCAGCTCCCCGGTCAACCAGGGCAAGGGCCAGGCACTGCGCACGGGCCTGGCCCGCGCGGCCGCCTCCTGGCCCGACGCGGACGTGGTGTGCGCCGATGCCGACGGGCAGCACACGCCGTCGGACATTGAGGCCGTGGCCGCGAGGGTGCGCGAGACCGGGCACATGACCCTGGGGGTGCGGCGCTTCTCCGGGCCGGTGCCGCTACGCAGTCGGATCGGCAATGACGTGACCGCCCTGCTGTTCCGGGGCGCGACCGGCTGGAGGCTGGCCGATACCCAGACGGGCCTGCGCGGCTACCCCGCCGGGCAGCTGGCCTGGCTGCAGGAGGTTCCCCGGCGACCGCTACGAGTACGAGCTCTCCGCCCTGCTGCGCGCCCACGAGCTGGGGCTGGTGGTGGAGCAGGTGGAGATCACCACGGTCTACGAGCCGGGCAACACCTCCTCCCACTTCCGCCCACTGCAGGACTCGGCACGGATCTATGCTCCGCTGCTGCGGTTCATGGGGGCATCGCTGGCGAGCTTCGGGATCGACTGGCTGGGTGTCATGGTCATCTTCGCAACGACCGGCAACCTGCTGGTGGCGGTCGTGGGGGCGCGGCTGGTCTCCGGGACGGCGAACTTCTTCATGAATCGTCGCGTCTTCCGGGCGCGGCGCGGCACCGTGGTGCGCACGGCGGTGCGGTACACGGTCCTGGCGGTGAGCCTGCTGGCGGCCAGCTACCTGGTACTCAAGGCGCTCACGGCGGTCGGGATCCCCCTGGGGATCGCCAAGGTTCTCGGTGACGGGGCCATCTACGTGGCCAGCTATGTGGCGCAGCGCTGGCTGGTGTTCACGGAGCGGAGGTGAGGCGGGCACCGGGATGGTTGGGACGGCCAGGGCGGTGCCGGCCTCCGCGAGGTCGTACCGTAGGTCTCGAGGTCGTACCCTTTACCCCTCGAACTCGTGCCCTAAGGTACGACCTCGCGCCCATCCCCTCGGTCAGGGAACCGGCTCAGTGCACGGCGGTCAACTCACACCTGCGCGAATCTCATCAAGGAGGCGCGCGGCTGATCCGGTGAAGTAGGTGCTGTGCGTGACTTTAATCGTCTCCAATGATTCAGCTCCGACAAGCACGATGTCCATCTCAGGGCGATCCTGGTACTCGATCTCAGCGGCACGGTACGCAGTAGTTGCGGCCACTGCATCATCTCCGAACGACTCGTGAGACAAGAGCTCGTCTCGCTTACGGTCATAGATGAGAAGGAACTGCTGGATGGAACCAGTTCTGGCGCTCATATGCTCTCTCCTCCGAACATGGGTCCAACATTCTTACCAAGTCCTGCCAGTTCCTCAGCAATCAGCGCACTGAGACGTTCAAACTGTTGCCGGTCTTCATGAACTGGAATCTCACCAGCATCGAGAGCAATGTACATCTTTGCGGTGACTCTCGCATACTCCTGGACCAAAGATTCTCCGTCCTGCTTATAGTTGGTACCGAAAGCAGCACTCAGCCCTTCGACGCGTTGCGCCCACTGATGCATGCGCTGAGTACGCAGTTGAATCTCAATGAGCCGTTGATCCTGCTCAACAACCACGTGCACAGCTCGATAACCCGATGCTCGTGGCCTGCCCACGTAGTCCGAGGTGCGTCTCACTGCCTCCGCCCAACGCTCACGTACACATGCCTCCAAACGACGCAACTCACTGATTTCGTTCGAAGACAACACCACGCGACAACCACCAATGTCCTGCATTCGTGACAGGTCCAGCTTCGACTCCCTGGAAGTGATCTTCTCCAGGATCGTAGGCATACGTTTGAGACGTTGACTCACTTCACCCTGAATCTGGTGGACTTCCAGAAGAGTTGCTAATTCGCCGCTTGCGGCCTCCAGTGGGCCGGCGAAGGAGGCCCGAAAGGCGCTAACGACGGCAAGCGCCTGCTCCACCTCTTCCTGAGATGCCTTCCCCTCAGCCTGACGTCGCATCACCGAGCCGGCCTTACGTACCGCACTCTTGGAGAGCATCTTCCCTTCCCCTCCATCCAGCCTGACGTCACTGCTTCTCACGCCTCGTCCTCGTAGCCTCGAGTCTATGCGACGTTAGGACAAGCGAACGAGACCCTCAGTTTCGCATCATGACAGACCTCAGCGGGCGCTGATGAGACCGGACTCGTAGGCGGCGATGACGAGCTGGGCGCGGTCGCGGGCACCCAGGCGGGCCAGGAGCGCGGTGATGTGGCTGCGGCAGGTGGCCCGGGTGATACCGAGCTCGACCTCGATCTCACTGTTGGACAGGCCCCGGGCGATGAGCAGGAGGACCTCGCGCTGACGGGGCGTGAGGTCCTCGACCTCACTGGCCCAGGTACTACGGGAGGCGCCGGCCGGTGCCGTGCGCGGCATGCAGTCCACAAGACGGTCCAGGACCTGGGGGCTGAGCAGCGACTGTCCCTCATGGACGGTGCGCACGGCGTCGACAAGCGCCTGCGGGTCGGCGTCCTTGAGCAGGAAGCCGCAGGCACCGGCGCGCAGCGCGCCCTGGACGTAGTCGTCGATCTCGAACATGGTGAGGATGAGGACGCGCGTGTCCGCGAGCGTCGAATCAGCGCAGATACGACTGGTGGCCTCAACGCCGTTCAGGCCCGGCATCTGGATGTCCATGAGGACGACGTCGGGGCGCAGCTCGGCGGCCAGGGAGACTGCGCGGACGCCGTCCTCGGCCAGGCCGACGACACTCATGCCGGGCTCGGCCCCGAGCAGGGTGGCCAGCGTGGTGCGCAGGAGGGCCTGGTCCTCAGCAATGAGGACCCTGATGGGGGCGCTTTCCAGCCCGGGAACGGCCTCAGTCATGGGGCCTCCCGTGGGGTTCGACGGGCAGCGTCGCCTCGACGGCGAAGCCGGGGGCGTCGGCGTGGGGGCCGGCAGTCAGGGTTCCGCCGATCAGGGTCAGGCTCTCGTGGAGTCCGCGCAGTCCCTGTCCCGCCCCGGGGTGGGGCTCCCATTCGGGGACCGGGCCCCCGTCGGCGATGGCGATGCGCAGCCGTCCCGGCTCCTGCCGGAGAGTGACGCGGGCGCGCGTGGGGCCGGCGTGGCGGGCCGTGTTGGCCAGGGTCTCGGCCACGACCCGGACAGCGGCCTGAGCCGTCGGAGCCGCGAGACTGTCGGTCATCGTCGCGGCTTGGTCGACGTCCGCGTCTGCGCCGATAGCATCGACGTCGAGATCGACGGTGACGCCGGTGCGGCGGGCCTTGCCGATCGGCTCCCGAAGGCTCTCGGCGAGGTTGCTGATGAGAGTGGTTTCGGGAAGCGGTACGTCGCCCGGAGCTCCGGCAGAGACCGTCGCCACTGCCCCGGGCGTCGGGGACGTGTGCTCGTCTCGCAGGACGGTGAGCATGCGTCGCAGTGCGTCGGTGGCCTCACGGGAGGCGGTCTTGACGTCGTCGAGTGCGATCCGCAGCCCGTCGGGGGTGGTCTCGAGGCGCTGGGCCACGGCGCAGCGCACGGTGATGGCGCCGAGGCTGCCGGAGACGGCGTCGTGCAGCTCGCGGGCGATGACGAGGCGATCCTCTGCGACGGCGAGCGCAGCCGACTCCTGTGCCAGGCGCCGCTCGTGGGCACGCTGGTCGCGCCGCCGCAGCCACAGGGCGGTGGCAACGAGCCCAGCCATGACAAGCAATGCCGTTACCTGGGCGTGCCTGGATGGAGTCGGTGAGAAGCCGGCCATAGTGCCCAGGCCGACAACAACCACGGTCAGTCCCGTGATAGCGCGTCCAAGCGGCGAGTGGCGCGGTGGGACGTTGGAGACTGGCACGCAGCCAGTCTAGGAAAGCAGCTTGAGCACTTCATCGAACCACGGTCTGACGGCTCCGGGGTCTGAGACCGCGGCCCAGCGACCATGACGCTGGCGATTCCGGCTCCGCAATGGCCATCCTCCTGGGCGACGCCGCTGACTAAAGCGGAGGGTAACAAGTAAGAATTTCTCCTATCACTTGGTAAGCAAATCCGGATCACTCAGCGTCGTTCCGACACGCTATACTCTCACAGAGAGACTCTGCCACCGCGGGCAGGCACAACCCCACCTCTCACCTGCTCTTTTCATGAGGGAAGCCATTGTGGACCGGGAAATTTTTACGCCTGAAGAGGAGCGCGACGCACACTTCGCCGCCATGCAGTGGTTCGAATCACAGCAAATGAATGGCCACGAACTCTTCACCCACAAGGAACTAATGGACGGATTCTCCTGGCACGGCCACCATTTCCGTCTCACCCATCAATCCCAGGGAATCTGGAAGCCTCAAGAATTTAAGGCCGCCCTAACATTCAAGACCGCAGCTCCCACTCCCGGAAAAGAAGCACCATACGCCGATCGGATCGATGACGGCGGACTGCTTCGCTACAAATTTTCAGCCACAATACAGTGGGCGAACGACGCAATGAAAGTGGCTGCAGACCAAAATTACCCACTGGCCTGGCTTGTGGGGGTAAAACCGACAAAGTCAACCCTTTTTATTACCCTCGATTCCCGGCCTACATCGTCGATATTGACATTCGCAACGCAGAGTTCATCATCGCCATCGATGAGACGACACCACCTACTTCAGATCACAGAAACTCTGGGCAGATCGAGAAGAAGTACGTTTCCAGGTGGACGAAGGCACGCATCCATCAGCACGACTTCCGGGAGCACGTACTTAGCGCCTATCAGATCTCCTGCGCAATCTGCGACCTTCCACATGCACAGCTCCTCGAAGCCTCGCACATCATCGCCGACTCCAGGGAAGCAGGAGTCCCCTGAAGTCAGCAATGGTCTGGCGCTATGCAGACTCCACCACACCGCCTACGATCGCCATCTCCTCGGCATCGACGCCAACCGCCGCATCCATGTGGCAACAAGAGCAAAGCGTATCGAGACTGCGCACCTGCAAACCGGTTTACTGACATTCGACGGCCGCTCCCTCACGCACGTGCCAGCCTCCAAACAGATGCACCCTGATGGTGACCGCCTTGCCGAGCACTTCAAAGACTTCCTCCGGGCAGAGGAACAAACAGTCGGGTAGACCCAAAGCTTCCAGCAAGCTACACACCACTCCAGAGAATGGGCTTTCACCACTCGAAGGAGTCCATCATGATCCATCCACGAGACATCGCGACTGAAGCCGAGGCGGCGGTGCTTGAACACGCTGATCGCCTCGCCGCCATCATCGGCAAGCACTGGCACCCCACGAACGACGCCACTCGAGACGACGTCATGCTGCTCGTCGCCGACCTCCTGCGCGCACACGCCGAGACAGGGATTGAAATGCAGACTTGGCGAGCGGCGCTCGACGTCGTCATGGATCATCTTGCCGGCGAACCGGAAGGCGCCGATCTACTCCACCGCCTCGGCCGACCCGCTTGGTTCACCGTCATCGGCACGACCAAGGATGGTCGGCGAGAGCCTGTCGCGGTCCTGCCAGGCCGGCGTCACCTGGAAGTGGCCATCGGTGCCTGGACAACACAGATTCAGGCACCGACCGCAGCAGACGCTGTCCGAGCGGTCTCACGTGCGGACCGGCCTGCAGTCTGAGACGTTCAAGCAGCTGAACATCAGCCCGTCACGCTGAATCAGTTCATTCAAGCCAAGCCGCCTGATGCGACATCGGTGAAGTCTCTGGTTGTTTTCGGGGAACGGCTCGTCTGCGCGGCACGAGGAACTGAGTGCTCCGCAGAATCCCGTCTGCACGTGGTTGACCTCCGCTCGCATCGCGCCACCTCACCTTGCGCGATGTGAGCAAACATCACATGCCTCAAACGTGGCCCCGCCGGCCGTTCCAAATCGATGTGCTTCGTTCGCGACGTCTGAACGTTGCGAACGAAGCACATGGAGCAGGTGGATGACTCTTACGCCGACACCGTTCTAGACAGCGGGCGTCGACGGGGCCTTACTTGATCTCGCAGGCGATGCCATCCTTGTCTCGATCCAGCGCAGGCCGATAGCCAGGTTCACCTTGGTACAACGGTGCAGCACCCGCAGCCCGCGCCGCCGTGCAGTTGTCATAGTAGGTGATCTCCTGCTTCGGCTCCGGAACGCAGAGGAGCCGCCGCGCCACCGCCAGCCTCCGTCTCCTCCTCCGGTGTCGACTCGGGCTCCTGCGTTGCAGGTGGCGCTGGAGGCTCCGGCGTCGGGGCCTGCGTCGTTGGAATCGGCAACGGCGCAGGGCGTAGGACTCTGTCGGGGACGGGGTGGGACTCGGAGTTGGAGACGGAGAGGGAGATGGAGTCGGAGTGGGTAACGGCGACGGCGAAGCAATCACCGTCAGCGACGGCGCCGGTGAGCCCGCATCGTCAGCCACGGACGGAACCCCGCACCCGGCCAGACCGGCGCAGGCCGCCATGGCCAGAGCCGCAGACGCCGACCTCGCCACCATCCTCTGGCGCCGCGACGTCGAAGAAGAAACTGTCACCATAAAGGCACGGGGAAATTTGAAAGAAATAGGGGGGCAAAATGGGCGTGCTCACGAAAGCCTCGAGTAACGAGAAGGGATGGTAAACGGCTAGCCAAGAGAATTGAAGCACTCAGGAAGCAGCGATAACTCACGCCGCCACAAAACGCAATCTGATTGATATGCAACGATTTTTCGCCAGACAGCACGGACCGAAATGACGTCGCAGTCATCACTTACTGTTCCTTAATGTATTGCCCCGGGGAATCAGTCTCTCCCGGGCCGTCAACGTTGCGGAAACTAAGCGTTGACGCCACACGCTCAACACCGGCCCCGGTCGAGCTCCGACCACTCACTGCGGACGGCGCCCGCGCCAGTCGACGAGGACCAGGAGGCGTGCGACCAGCACATCAGCGATTTGCGCCGGGAGCGGCACTCTCATCCATAACTTCCTGCCTCATTCCCCACGGCGACTCGGCCCGGGTCTCACCCTCCCGTCGAGAAGAACGGCTGCTCTCGAGCAGCAAGGCTCAGGCCCTCACAGCGCGCACTCTCCACCACCGCACGGATCGCCTGCGCGACGGAGACCCGCTGCGAGGAGGCACGTCAGGAGGGTGAGCCAAGCGAGGGCGGGGGACAGCAAGGCTGCCTTGTCGGGACGACTTCCGCCCCGGGGGAGACGGCACGTGCTTCAATCGGAGCATGGCAGTCGTCTCCCCCGTTCCGGTTCCAGGCCCCGTGCCCGGCGAGTCCATCCTGACCGAGTCCGACGCCTCGCTGCTGTTCAGCGGGGCACGTACCGCCTACACCTTCACCGACGAGCCGGTGACCGACGCCCAGCTGCGGGCGATCCACGACCTGGCCAAGTGGGCGCCGACGGCGGTCAACGCCCAGCCGCTGAGGTGGTAGCCATCCGAGTCGGCGGCAGCCCGGGAACGGCTACTGCCCTGTCTTCCCAGCGGCAATCGCGAGCAGGCCGCAGGGGCGCCTCTCACCCTCGTCTGCGCGGCCGATCGGTCCTTCGCCGGGTCCCTGCCGCGGCTGCACCCGCGCGGCGAGCGCTACCAGCGGCTGCTGGAGGAGGGCGGGGCGGAGATGCGGGCACGGTGGGCGCGCACCTCAGCGCTGATTCAGACGGCCTACGTCATTCAGGCGATTCGCGCCGTCGGGCTGGCAGCCGGCCCCATGAACGGCGACGACGCCGAGGCGCTGGCGACCGAGTTCTTCGCCGGTCAGGACGTGGAGGTGCTGCTGGTCATCAACGTCGGTCACCCAGGGCCGGACGCCTACCAGGAGCGCAACCCGCGCCTGCCCTTCGAGGAGGTCTACCGGGTGCTATGAGCCCAGCGGGTCGGTGACGCCCAATCCTCGGGACCGGGCGGCGTCGGCCAGGCGGGCATCATGAGTCAGAACCGTGACAGGGTGACGAGGATCGTCCAGCAACGTCGCAGTCGCCAAGTGAATGGCGCCAAGAGAGTTGAACTCACCGGTCAGGGCACTGGCGCGCTCAATGACGTCCGGACCGATCTCAATGAGCTCCACCCCCGCGATGAACTCATCGACCACACCGACATCGAAGTGCTCCCGATGCGCCGCCCGCGCCATCTCCACCTGGAGCAGACAGGAGGACACCAGCCCCTCTGTCGCGCGGGCATCCAAGATGAGCCGCGCAGCCTCATCGGCTCCGGACTGGCCGAGGAGGGAGAGCAGCGCCACCGAGGTATCGAGGTAGATCACCTGTCCTCCTCGCGATCACCGAGGAGGAACTGCTCCAGGTCGAAACCCTCGGGCGCCTCCCACCGCCTGGCGGGCAGCGCCCAGTCGCCTGCCGCCGGACGGACCTTGCCCTCACGGACCATCCGCTCGTACCAGGACTCGTCATCACGGATCGGGACGATCCGGGCGATCGGGCGGCCACGGTCGGTGACCGTCACAGGCACACCACTGGACTCGACCTCACGGTAGACCCGCCCGGCCTGCTGATTGACCTCCCGCAGTCCAACAGTCCTGCTCCCCGGAGAAACCGGCACACCCGCTGCACTCATGACACGAGAATACGAAAAATGTTCTACATGTACTACGTTGTGGCTGCGGGCGTGGATCCGGGTCGAAGGATCGAGGCGCAGCGTCGGGCCCCTCTCCCCTACGGCCGGAAGATCGAGCTGTCCTCGCTGACGTAGGCGACCGCGAGCCGCTGCGTCCAGGCCATCTGGCCGACGATCTTGACGAGCGCGTTCGCGTCCGACCAGCCGACACTGATGTAGATGTAGTCGGCGCCAATGGTGTAGTCGGCGACCGGCAGCCCCTTGTCCTCCCGCTCTTCGAGCTCCTCGTCACTCAGCGCGTCGGGGCCGTTGAACGGAGGGAAGGTGCGGATGAGGTCGCGGTAGAAAGCCCTGATCGCCGGGGTGGAGCCTTCGATGGTGCTGAAGTCGTACGGCTCGTCCCACTGGGAGACCACCTGCTTCCACCACCGGGGAAAGTCCTCGTCGGTCGCGGAGTCCGGTTCAAAGATCAGGATGTCGTAGCTCATAACTTCGAGGCTAGAAGCGCGCCCCGCCACCAACCATGGACACCGCTCCCCACGGCGGCCGCCCTACGCCGGGCGGTAGGTGAAATGGTCCCAGCCCAGGGCCTCGATGCGCTCGGCCATGCGCTCGCACGCCCCGTCCCAGCCGGGCGCCACGACGTCGAACTCGCCGCTCGTCCCCTCGGAGCGGGCCTGCTGGAGGGCGTAGACCCGAGCCCCCGCCGCGTGCACCCGCCGAGCCACCTCGACGGCGTCGTCGGCCGTCACGTCCCCGGGCACCACGGTGGTGCGCACCTCGAAGTCCGGCCCACCGCGGCCGGCCGCCTCGACGAGCACCTCCAGGCTCTCCCAGGCCCTCGCGGCCGCGCCCTCCCGGCCGACCACCTGCCCGTAGTGCTCGGGCAGGGCCTTGATGTCCAGGCCCACCCAGTCGGCGAGCCCGGCCCCGACCATGTCGCGCAGCCGCCGCGGGTAGGGCCCGGCCGTGTGCAGCCCCACCTGGAAGCCCATGTCGATGACCTCGCGGGCGGCGTCGGCCAGGGCGTCCTGGCGCAGGGCCTCGCCTCCGGTGAGGACGACGCCGTCGAGCAGCCCGCGCCGACGGCGCAGCAGGGCGCGCACCTCCTCCCAGGCCACCCGGCCGGGAGTGCGGGTGGGGATGAGGTCCCGGTTGTGGCAGTAGAAGCAGTTCCAGGGGCAGCCCTGCAGGAAGACGGTCGCGGTCAGGTGGTCGGGCCAGTCGACCGTGCTCATGGGGACGAGCCCGGCGATCACCAGGTCGTCGGCGGGTCGGTGGTGGGGGTTCTCCCCCGCCGCCGGAACGGGTGGGGAGGCCTGTGAGCTTCTCGGCAGGGAGGTCACGGCGGCTCCTCTCACGTCTTGTCGTCAGAACACCGAGCCCGCTGGGCGCCGTCGCCGGATCATCCAACGGCGCCCAGCGGTCCCGGTGGGTCCTCTCAGGCGCTGACCGCGCTCAGGCGCGAGACGGCCGGGCCGTGGCCGCCGGCGGCGACCTCGGTGAACATCTGCCGCTCGGCGTACTCGCCCTTCTTGCCGATGTTGAAGGAGCGCACCGGGCGGAAGTAACCCATGACGCGCGTCCACACTTCGCACTCGACCGGCTCGGCCTCCGGGTGGAGCTCGGCGCACTTGTCGCAGGTGAGGTGCTCGCCCACGAGGTAGCCGTGGACGGGGCAGATGGAGAAGGTCGGCGTGATGGTGATGTACGGGCGTGCGGAAGGCGGTCAGGGAACGGCGCACGAGCTCCTTGCAGGCGGCGGCCGAGGAGATGCGCTCGTTCATGTACAGGTGCAGGACGGTGCCGCCGGTGTACTTGGTCTGGAGCTCCTCCTGCATCTCCTGGGCCTCGAAGGGGTCATCGGTGTAGCCCACGGGGATCTGGGAGGAGTTCGTGTAGTAGGGGTTGGTCTCCGTGCCGGCCTGGAGGATGCCGGGGTAGCGCTTGCGGTCCTCCTTGGCGAAGCGGTAGGTGGTGCCCTCGGCCGGCGTGGCCTCGAGGTTGTAGAGGTGGCCGGTGGCCTCCTGAAACTCGACCATCTTGTCCCGCACGTGGTCCAGGAGGCGCACGCACATGGCGTGGCCGCGCGGGTCGGTCAGGTCGTAGGCGTCGTGGGTGAAGTTGCGGACCATCTCGTTCATGCCGTTGACGCCCAGGGTCGAGAAGTGGTTGTCCAGGCTGCCCAGGTACCGCTTGGTGAAGGGGAACAGGCCGGCGTCGATGTGGTGCTGGATGACGGTGCGCTTGAGCTCGAGGGTGTCGCGGCCGATCTCGAGCAGCTCGTCGAGCCGGGCGATCAGGGCGGCCTCGTCGTCGGCGTAGAGGTACCCGAGCCGGGCCATGTTGATGGTGACGACGCCGACCGACCCGGTCTGCTCGGCCGAGCCGAACAGGCCGTTGCCGCGCTTGAGCAGCTCGCGCAGGTCGAGCTGGAGGCGGCAGCACATGGAGCGGATCATGCCGGGGTCGAGCTCGGAGTTGATGAAGTTCTGGAAGTAGGGCAGGCCGTACTTCGCGGTCATGGTGAACAGGAGCTCGGTGTTGGGGGCGTCCCAGTCGAAGTCGCAGGTGATGTTGTAGGTGGGGATGGGGAAGGTGAAGACGCGCCCCTCGGCGTCGCCCTCGGTCATGACCTCCATGAAGGCGCGGTTGATGAGGTCCATCTCCGCCTGGAGGTCGCCGTAGACGAAGTCGCAGACGTCATCGCCGATGAGGGGTGCTCGTCAGCCAGGTCCGCAGGGGCAGGTCCAGTCGAAGGTGAGGTTGGTGAAGGGCGTCTGGGTGCCCCAGCGCGAGGGGACATTGAGGTTGAAGATGAGCTCCTGCATGCACTGCTTGACCTGGGCGTAGGTCATGTCGTCCAGGCGGACGAAGGGCGCCATGTAGGTGTCGAAGGAGGAGAAGGCCTGGGCGCCGGCCCACTCGTTCTGGAGAGTGCCCAGGAAGTTGACGATCTGTCCGACGGCCGAGGAGAAGTGCTTGGCGGGGCCGGCGGCGATGGCGCCGGGGACGCCGTTGAAGCCCTGCTGGAGGAGGTCCTTGAGGGACCAGCCGGCGCAGTAGCCGGCGAACATGTCCAGGTCGTGGATGTGGAGGTCCGCATCGCGGTGGGCCTGGCCGGCGGCGGCCGGGTAGACCTGGCTGAGCCAGTAGTTGGCGACGACCTTGCCGGAGGTGTTGAGCATCATCCCGCCCAGGGAGTAGCCCTGGTTGGCGTTGGCGTTGACGCGCCAGTCGGAACGGTCCAGGTACTCGGTGATGGTGGCGATGGCGTCCACGGTGGGGAGCGCTCGCCGCGGGCGACCGCCGAGTCGGCGGAGCCGCGGGCCACGAGACTCGGATCGGAGGCGGGACGGCAACCGGAGTCGAGGCCGGGCCGTCGACGGGGCTCAGGGTGGCGGTGTCAGTGGGGGCAGGGGTGGTTCTCGAGCACGGGTCTCCGATGGTCCTTCTCGTTCCTGTTCGCGGCCCTGTCGAGCGTGGATGGGGCCGGTTCTTCCCGGCGCCGCCAGCGACTGCGCACTACCTGCTGAGAGCGGGTCGGTCGGCGGCGCCGGTGCCGACCCTACGCCCGCATGCACTGCAGGAGCCGCATTATCTTGTGTCTTGATTGTATCTAGACCACAACATCTTGCGATAGAGGTAAGAACTTTTGTCCCGATAGGCAATACCTTCTCGCGCGATCCCGCGGATGCCGTCGAAGCTGGACCGCGAGCCGTCAGGACCTCCCGGAGAGCACACATGAGGTCCAGATCACTCCTGCCCGGCGTGTTGGGACGAGGTCGGGAGCGCACCCCTCATCACCGCGCGCGATCACTCTCCGCACGACCCATGTGCCCCGGCATCATTGCCGCCGACCTCTTGTCATCCCCGGCGAAGTGGCATCACCGGAACCGTGGAAGGCCCTCTTGAGGGAGGTTCGTGTCCAAATCGGACACAAAGGACTCCAACCACTTTTCACCGAGCCACACGAACCGCGGAATCATGCGGTTCTATCAGACGCACTCAGTACTCGTTGCCGCCTTTGTATCCGATTTGGACACTCCCCACCTCTCCAAGGCCCTCAGCACGTCCGGAACGACCTGATGCGCATAGACATGCTTCCTCGTAAAGCGCAGCGGCAGGAAGCCGCGGGCGACAAGCCGGCGGTCGCGCCAGCGGTCGAGGCCGAACTGGTACTCGTCGCAGTGGTAGGTGTAGCCGTCGAGCTCCACGACCACCCAGCCCTCGATCACCAGATCCACCTCGCCGACTCCTTCGATCTCCACTCCGTCCTCGAAGCTCAGGCCCGCAGCCTCAAGGTCCATTCGCGCCAGCGTCTCCAAAGGGGAACGGGCCCGGTCGCTGGCGCGCTCGAGTCGTACGAGCGCCCGAGCCGAACCGGGGCCGCGCAGCAAGTCCCGAACCTGATCGACAGTGACGCGCTCGTCGTGAAGTGCTGCGTCAAGAGCGATGAGTGGGGAGTCGTCCTGGACGTGGCAGCGCAGGAAACGAGCCAGTGCCTCAGGGAGCGGCTGAACCGGGTAGGAGGTTGGCGATATACGAGTCCGGTACCGGTCTGCATGGAGCACCTCCCGCCCGGCAGTCGAGAATCGCCTGCCGGGCGCAACCACAAGATGAACCTGCTCGGCCCCATGGGCCACGGGCAGCCCGTAGTACCGCATAGCGGCCTGGCAGGTGAGGAGCCCTCCATGAATGCGCGCCAGCACAACGGCGCGCTCAGCACCCGGGATACCGACAACCCCATGCTCATAGGCGATGAGCTCACCGGTCCTCACCAGCGAGGCGATGTGACGGCGCTGGGTGCGGGACAGGTCAAGGTCCCGAACGCGCACTGCTCCGTAGCAGCCACGAACAACGGCGAGCAGGTCTGCGCCCAAGGTGCTCATGGAGCCCATTGCCGCCCACCTGCGGAGTGGGCGCAACCCGCCCTCCGGCATCCTGTGGACAACCGGCACATCGGTCAGCCTGTGGCCTCCAGGACCCATCGAAGTGTCACCGATGTCGTGACACAGAACTGTCACCCATGTCCAGAGACACAACACCCAGAGACTTCACGCCCGGCAGCCAGAGCATGGTGTCCAAATCGGATACAAAGGAGCCCAACCACTTTTCACCGAGCCACACAAACCGCTGAATCACGCGGTTCTATCAGACGCGCTCAGTGCTCGATGCCGCCTTTGTATCCGATTTGGACACTCCCCACCACTCCAGGCCCTGCACGCCTGGAACCGAACGGGAGGCCGTTCGCCGGCGTCACCGTTGCCCGCGCTCACCCGGATCAGGACAGGACACCCCATCTCACCCCGCCACCCCGTCCTTTTCGCGGACCGTCATTCTTTTGTCGGGCTGACCCGACATCGACCGACCAGGTGGCTGGATCGTGTGGGCGATCATGCTCCGACAGCCTGGTCCCATGAGCACCGACACCTCTCCCCTCCACCGTTCCCACCCTCCGTCGCAGCAGGTCAGACCCGCAGCCTCCATCCGGCCACGGGGTCTCCTGCCCCGCTGGGCCTGCGCGGTCCTGGCGGCCTGCCTGGCCCTGGCGGTCCTCGCCGTCGGGCCGCACGCACCGAAGGCCGACACCTCCTCCATCACAGGAGACAAGGACCTGGCCGAGCAGGTCATCAGCCTTCTGCCCGATGACTACCGGGCCCGAGGCATCCATGTCTCCGTCATCACCGCCGAGGGCGCCCGCCACGCCGGCATCGGCACCGCTGCCTCCGGCCAGCAGTACACGTCCACCACACCCATGGAGATCGGCTCGATCACCAAGACCTTCACCGGCCAGCTCCTGGCCGACGCCATCGCGCGCGGCGAGGTCAAGGCGAGCGACCCGTTGTCCACCCACCTTCCCGAGCTCGCCGGCACCCCGGCCGGCGAGGCCACCCTGGAGGAGCTCGCCTCGCATCGCTCCGGCATCCCGGGTGTCCCCTCGCAGGACCTGACCCGGTTCGTGCTGCGAGGCGACATTCTGGGACTCAACCCCTTCACCGACAGCACCGACCAGCTCATCGAGAAGACCCGCACCACTGAGATGGGCAAGCGCGGCGAGTTCGCCTACTCCAACCTGGGCATCTCGCTGCTGGGCGAGGCGCTCAGGCGCGCCGCCGGGGCCGAGTCCTGGAAGTCCTATGCCTCGGAACGGCTCTTCACGCCCCTGGGCATGGAGCACACGACCCTCACCGCCGGCCAGTCGGAGATTCCCGACGGCGCCATCCACGGGGTCCAGGCCAATGGGCGCCGCGGCCAGTCGCTCAGCGGCCCGGGCTCCAACCCGGCCGGCGCCGGGGTGTGGAGCACCCCGGCGGACATGACCCGCTATGCCCAGGCGGTCCTGACCGGCACCGTCCCCGGCGGGGCTGCTCCTCAGGAGGCACGGTGGCCCGCGGAGGTCTTAGCCGGCTTCCAGCTGCCGGGCGAGAGGGTCGGCTACACCTGGTACACCGACGTCGTCGACGGACACACGATCATCAGCCACGGCGGCACCACGATGGAGTACATGACGCACCTGGCCATCGACAAGGAGTCGGGCAAGGCCGTCATGGTCTACACCGACCAGAACACGGACGGCACCGCCGCCGCGCTCGCCGCGACACTCCTGACCGACGGGCAAAAGGTTCCGACGGCGCACATTCCTGTGCAGGCCGAGATGCTGCTTCAGGGCATGATCCTCGGCATCTTCACCATCCTGGCGCTGGTCACGGGCCTGTACACGGCCGCCCGCGCGGCGAGCGCACCCAGCCGCATGGCGGTGATCTGCCGCGTGGCCGCACTCCTCGCCTGCCTGGCGGCGGCCGCGGCCTCGGGGCCCTGGGCGCACGTGCCCACCTGGATCCTGGCGGTGGCGTCGCTGCCCGGCCTGTACAGGGATCGTCCGGGGCATGACGCTGTGCCGGACCTGCCCACCCTGCCACGTCGCCGGGCCTGGCTCGGCTGGACACAGCTGGCACTGACTGTCGCCTCGTCGCCGTCTGCCTGTTCGTCGCCTGGCCCAAGGCCTGAACCGCCCGACCTGATGCTTTCTCAACTGCTGCCTCCCCCACGCGCGCGGAGTCCTGAGCCCCGCCGACGTCCACCTGAAGACCGACCAACTTCGACCTCTCGACCGATCAACACGTCATTTTCGAGTTCCTAGGTTCCTAGCCATGACTACTCACCGTTTCTCCGCGCCCGGTCTCGCCCGGCGCCTGCTGGCCCCGATCGCCGCCCTGCTGGGTCTGGTGGCGGGCCTGAGCGTCTCATCCTGCCCTCCCCGCACCGACCACCGCCGACCCGACCGAGTTCTCCGCCGAGCGCGCCATGACCTCCATCAACCGCCTCGCCGACGAGCCCCACAGTGTGCTGCGCCGTGAGGCGCACGACCGGGCGCGCGACGACGTCATCGGCATGTTCACCGACCTCGGCTACACCCCCACCGTGCACTCCGACCCGATGTTCGATCTCAGCGACCCGGCGGACAAGAGGATCTTCGACGGCTTGTCCGCCGAGCAGCAGGCGACGCTTAAAGGACACGCCGACTGACACGATCGTCGTCGACGTGCCGGGGAAGTCCGAGCGCACCATGGCGCTCATGGCCCACTACGACTCGGCCACGGTCGAGGCGGACGAGAACGGCCATCAGCAGATCACCGACGGCACCTCTCTCGGTGCAGCCGACGACGGCTACGGCGTGGCCGCCATCGTCGAGACGCTCCGGGCCCTCAAGGCCGAGGGGCGCCAGCCGGAGAACTCGCTGAAGATCGTCATCACCGACGCCGAGGAGATCGGCCTCGTCGGCGCCCGCAACGAGATGCGCCACCACCGCGCCGACTACGAGAACGTCGACCTGGTCCTCAACCTCGAGGCGCGCGGCACGAGCGGTCCGGCGCTCATGTTCGAGACCTCCCCGAACAACAGCGCCGTCGCCGGCTACTTCCTCAGCCACGTGGAGCAGCCCGCGACCGGCTCGCTCTTACCCTCGCTGTACGCGCGCATGCCTAACACCACTGACATGGCGGCGCTCATCCCCGAGGGCTTTACGGTGCTCAACATCGCGGCGATCGGAGAGGCCGAGCACTACCACCACGCCACCGACGCCCCGCGCTACGTCGACCACTCAACCCTCCAGCACTACGGCGACCAGGTCCTCGGCCTCACGCGGGCCTGGGCCTTCGACGGGCAGGCCCCCACGCTGACGGCCGACGGCGACCTCCACTTCTTCCAGCTGTGGCGGGGCCTGACAGTGCGCTACCCGGCGGCGGTCGGGACGGGGCTGGGGTGCCTGGCCATCATCGCGGCGATCGGCGCCGTTGCGGTGCGGGCACGGTCCCTGCGCTGGAAGCGGGTCCTGGGGAGCGTGTGGGGTCTGACGTGGCGGGCCGCGTTCGCCTCCGCCGTGGCGGGGCTGGTGCAGCTCGGGGCCATGGCGATGAAGTGGGCGCCGGAGAGCGGGCTCGGGCCGAACCCGCTGCTGGTGGGGATGTTCGCCGGCGGGACCCTCATCGGGGTTGGGCTCACAGTGCACTTCGTGGCGCGGCGCTGGAAGGAGGGGCTCGGGCAGGAGGCCGTCGCCGCGGTGCTGCTCCTGCTGGCGGCCGTCTGCATCCCGCTCATGGTGCTGGTGTCCGGCGCCGCCTACGTCCTGGTCCTCCCCACGCTCGCGCTGGCGCTGACCGCGCTGGCACCGAGGCGGGTGCGGCCGGTGGTCGGGGCCTTGGCGGCCTTCGTCATCGTGGCGATCCTTGCCCCCGCGGTCCTGCTCATCCACGAGATGCTCAGCCTCAGCGCGGTGTGGGTGACCGTGTTCTTCGCGATCGTGCCAGTGGCGCCGCTGGCGCTCGTGCTCCTGCAGGCCGGTTCCCGGCGCACCCAGCGCACCACCGCGCGGACCAGCAGCAGTTCTGACGCCACTCTCGACGGCGCTGCCGCTACGGCGTAGGACGGCGTGGCGCGTAAGCGGGCGCAGCCGCGAGCACGGGACGCCTCGGGGCCTCAGGACCGCTCACCAGGAGTGGTCCCGAGGCCCCGGCCTGTGGAGGAGGTGGACCGGAGCAGGCAGTGACGGGGGCTGTGCTCGAATCTCTCGTCAAGGGTTTTCCACAGGATAGCTTCAAAGTCTGGTGGTGGGGGCGTGTGAGCGGGTAATGTCAATGCACCGCTCGGACGGGCAGTGTCGCCCGGCCTGGCGGTGTGAGGAGTTGTTTCGGTGGCGAGGAGGCTTCCGTGATGAGTGCGTCCCTACGACCTGCTGCGCCCGCGGGGGCGAGGCAGCCTACAACCGACCCCGGCCAGGCGGCGGAGCAGCGCCCCCGTAACGCAAGGCAGTCACGCCCACCTGGAACCCAACGGCTCCAGTGAGCGCGTGGAGCGGATTGCGCTGTCGGGGTGTTGGGGGTGGTCTGGTTCTCGTGTCGGGCGTCGCAGGGGTGTGGCTGGTCTGGTGGCGGTGTGCGTGCTGGCGCTGGGGGTGGCGGCCTGCTCGGTGAAGGACACCAAGACCGAGGCCAGCGCCAGTGCGAGCGCCAGCGCGTCGGCTGCTGTGGCCCGGGCTGAGAAGGGCATCGCCGACGCCAACGCCTCAGCGACCGCCTCCCGAGAAGCCGCCCTGACCCCCGACCTCAAGGCCAAGCGTGACACCGCCCTGGCCGAACCCGCACCCACCAAGCCCAAGCAGATGAACGAGGACACCCCCGAAGGCGCAGCCGCCAGCGTCGGCTACTTCCTCGACCTCTACCGCTACGCCTTCATGACCGGCAATACCACCGAACTCGCCGCCATGAGCGAAGACGGCTGCAAATTCTGCCAATCAGCTATCGAAAGAGCAACCACTTTACATGCGACAGGCGGGTGGATCGATAAATGGAATCAGGATATTACCGACACAACCTACTACGAAAAATTAGAAGGTCGCGACTACAATCGCGTCACAGTTATCGTGAACTACGGCCCCATGACTTCTCACTCCGGAGATGGAGGAACACCCAAAACATCCACCCCAGACGAAGGAGAACTCTAACTTTGGCGTAAGATATATTAACGGACATTGGTCCGTTGGTGAAAGTGGAGGTACCGAAATGATAACGCCACAAGCCATCCTAGTAGCCACCCTTGTCGTGTCGACCAATCTCCCCGCATTGAATACTGGAAGCGGAAATTCAGATTCCGCTACCGTGGAATCTAACGTAACCGCAGGAAACACAGATTCAGGGGTGGAAACTTACGGTGAGGTGACTGAAACAATTCCTCAGGAGGGGTCTCCAGATTCTGGTGAGCCTCCGTCTCAGGAGCATCCGGCCGTGACGGCCTCGGACCCGTCGATGTGGGATCAGCAGCCCCACCACGAGTGCTCAGCCAAGAACAACGGCAATGAGCCGCCAGACTACGCGTGCTGCCTGCTGGCGCCCAACCGCCCCACCCAGCCCGCCGAGCCCAACGACGGCGGCACCCCCGCACGATCACGATCACCACCCGCCAGGCTGCCACCCTCATCGCCTCCGGCTCAGGCATCACCCGCCAGCCCCCAGGACCACAGGTCGTCATCTCCAAGCGCCTTCATCGTCTACACCGACCCCACCCCGACACCAGACCACCACCATCCTAGGCACCCCATCGAGGTGGAGTTCACCCCGTCTCCTACACCTGGACCTGGGGGAGACGGCACCACCACAACCACCACCGACCCCGGCCACCCCTACCCCTAACCAGACCGTCACCCACCACTACCAGCACACCGCCACCAGCGTCACCACCACACTGACCACCACCTGGACCACCCGCTACCGCCCCCAAGGCGACACCACCTGGCGCACCATCCACGGCACCATCACCACCACCGAGACCTCCACCCCCTACGACCTCGTCCGCATCATCACCTACCTCACCGACGACGCAGAACAAGCCCAAGGCCACTAAACCCCCACGCACCCCACTACGCACGCGGCCGGAGAGTAAACCACCCGAGTTCACACTCTAACCCTACGAATAGGCAAAATAAGAAACTAACGCAACAGAAAACGAGGCCAGAACCTCGAGGTGCAGTCAGCCGCGGGGCAACCGACAGCCCAACCACCTCCATCTACGCACACTTCGACCCCCACGCCCGACACAATTTCCCTGACCCGACTACCTCTCCCGCCTCATCCTGACCGATTTTCCTTGCACGGCTCGATGCGGACGAGAAAGAGGCCAGGAACTACGACGGCATCCCTTGCTCGACAGACGCCTTGAGGAACTCCGACACCCCTTCCATTTTCGCCGTCGATACCCCCGAAGAAGTTCAGCCTCATAATCATTACGGCGCATCTCTCGCACAAAGCCCACAAGCGCATGATCTCGAAATTCAAAAGCAAGAAGCACGCAAAACACCTCCGAAACCACAAAAAGAAGAATACTGAACCACGCAACCAATTGAGGATGTGTAATATTCTCCATATAACGCCTTGCCGTAGCGTTCATCTCGACGGTTCCCAGTACACTCAAAAGCAGTAGGGCCTCAACGAATATCGCAAAGCACGAGAAGACTATCTCGCATTTATTTTTGAACTGAAGCATCCCCATAGCTATGTACACACTATCAAGTATGCCGCACACAAAAAAGAGCACTACCCAAATCGCGGCCACGGACACCAAAGCAACTAGTTGTTGCACATAGTACCCAATCCACACAAAAGTTCCAGCAAAAATGAATCCTATACACAATCTAAGTAATAGAGCACGCGCAATCTGACACGCCATGCAACGCCTGGGGTCAGTTGCTCGAAAAGCCCCCACTTCCACCTTTAAACGCACCCAGAGAGAACGCAGCCGATCTCGAAAGCGAACAGAGGTAGATTTCCGGTCAGATTTATCGGCATTCATTGAAGACAGCAGTTTCTCATTCTTGCTAATCTTGGAGTCTAAAGCAGTGCGGCGCCACTGTGCATTTTTAGCCATAGAGGACGCACCTCCCTGAAGTCGGGCAATAGCGTCCTGAATCACCTCAGGGCGCAAAGGGAAAGCTGCATACGCCCTCACCAGAGGGTGCACCACTCCAGCGACCAACATAAACACCGTGAGGCCAATATAAAATAACCAAATAGAAGTCTGGGGAGGGAGAGGGGAAAGAAAACCATAGGACATTAAAATCGTCAGAGCAAAGTTCACTACAACGATCATGGCCACACCTGCTCCTCGCGCAAATATAGCCAATCGACGCAGAATCCCGCGCCGTGGAAACTCCGGAATTCGAGAAAGCTGCCCCTGGGCTAAGTTAGCTATGAAAAGGATGATAATCTCCAGAGCGAGATAGTCACCAACCGGACTCTGACTAGGACTGCAGGGTTCCTTATTGTCGCCACCGAGTAGCTGGTGACAAACATCCTTTCTCCACAACTTGGCAGCAGCTACGGTCGAGTTCACGAGAAAATGAAAATATTCTTCTGACTCCACTTTATGGGTTCCCATAGAAACAAGAAAGACATAGACAGCCACCGGTAACACAAATCCGATCCCCCCAACCAGAACAGGATTAGCACCAACTCGGAGATCTGCAACGATCCACCAGTGCGCGGCGGATCCAACAGTTGTGAACCCACCGCTGGAACTGATGCCACTTAGCGGTTCTTCTCTCGCCCGCCTCAAACTTCGTTGAATGTGCCACTTTCGTCGCATCAACCCGCCCTGAACCATCAGAGGAAGCATTCAATCCCATGGAAGGATTCTGCCAGGTCGAGGCGGTTCGTGCGGATGATTTACACGGGTTATTTCCAGCAAGGAGGGATCGCTGTGCTCGTCCCCGGACACCGCCGGAGGCCAGTCGGACACCGTCGCCCACCAGTGGTGCACACTGTGCCCCATGGCAGACGGGACCGCACGCGACCTCACCGGGCTCCTGGAGTCCATCGGCGGGCGCGACGGCAGGCTCGTCCACCTCCAGCGCACCCCGGCCCGCCCTGGCCGCCACGCCGACTGGCCCGAGTGGGCGGACCCCGACCCGTGGCCGCCTACCGCCGCATCGGCGTCGAGCGCCCCTGGACGCATCAGGTCGCCGCCGCGCAGTCCGCCCACGCCGGCCACCACACGGTCCTGGCCACCGGCACCGGCTCGGGCAAGTCGCTGGCCGCCTGGCTGCCGGCGCTCTCCGACGTCCTAGCGGCCCAGTCCCCCGGCGCCGACTCGCGCATCTCCGCCCACGGCCGGCGCCCCACCACCTCTACTCTCCCCACCAGGCACTCGCAGCCGACCAGGCCGCCGCCCTGGCCCGGCTCATCGGCGAGCTCGAGGCCGTTCAGCGCGAGGCCGGCACCCCGCGGGCTCCCTGCGTACGGTGCGCGCCGGCTACCTGCGGCGACGCTCCCCTGCCCGAGCGCGACTGGGTGCGCGCCCACGCCGACATCGTCCTGACCAACCCTGACTCTCCTTCACTTCTCGCTGCTGCCGGGCCACGAGCGCTGGAGCCGTCTCCTGCGGGGACTGCCTACATCGTCATCGACGGTGCCACGCCTACCGCGGGATCCTGAGGGGCGCACGTCGCCTCGCGCTGCGTCGCCTCCTGCGGCTCGTGTCGCCTGCGCCCGCACGGTCCGCAGCCGGTCGTCCTGTGCGCCTCGGCGACGGCCGCCAGAGCCCGCCCTCACTGCGGCCCGCCTCATCGGCGCCGATCCCGACGACGTCGTGGCCGCACCGACGACGCCGCACCGCCGGGGCAGCACCCTGGCCCTGTGGCAGCCCGCCCTGCGCGACCCCTGGGTGCTGCTGCCCCTCGGCGACGGTGGTCCGGCGTCCGCAGGCACCTCGAGCCCCGACGCATCCCGGCCCACACGCGCCGCCGACAGCGACAGCCTCCCAGCCCCCAGCGCCACGTTGACCCCACAGCACGTGTCGGGAACAGAGACCCCGCAGAAGGCCGACACCGACGCCATCGCCTCCGCCGCCCATGGCCGGCCTTCTGTCACGAGTGGCGTCACCCCACCCGGCAGCGCCGAACCGGACTCGGGCGATCCTGGCGAGGACCCTTCGGCGCGGCGCAGCGCCGTCGTCGAGGCCGCCGAGCTGCTCGTGGACCTGCTGAGCGTGGGCGCCCGGGCGCTGGTGTTCGTGCGCTCGCGTCGTTCGGCGGAGGTCGTGGCCGAGCGGGCCCGCCACACGCTGGGGCTCTCGCTGCCCGAGCTCGTCGGCACGGTGTCGGCCTACCGCGGCGGCTACCTGCCCGAGGAGCGCCGGGCCCTGGAGGCCGACCTGCGCTCGGGCCGGCTGCGCGCCCTGGCCACCACCAACGCCCTGGAGCTGGGCATCGACGTCACCGGCTTGGACGCGGTCCTCATCGCCGGATGGCCGGGCACGCGCGTCTCGCTGGGGCAGCAGGCGGGCCGGGCCGGGCGCGCCGGTGGCCGCGGCCTCGCCGTCCTCATCGCCTCCGACAACCCGCTGGACGCCCACCTGGTGCACCACCCGAGGCGGTCTTCGCCGCCCTGGAGGCCACGGTCTTCGACCCGGCCAGCCCCTACGCTGCTCGCGCCCATCTGTGCGCCGCCGCCTCCGAGGCCCCTTACGGGCCTCGGACCCTGGCCCCTGTTCGGCCTGTCCGACGACGCCCTGCTGCGCGAGCTGGAGGGTCGGGGCGCTGCGGCGTCGGCCCACGGGCTGGTTCTGGAACGTCAACCTGCCCGGGCGGCTCCCAGGACCTGACCTCCCTGCGCGGCGACGGCCCGCCCGGAAGTGCCGGTGGTGGAGGCCGACACGGCCGTCGTCATCGGCACGGTGGACGGCGCGGCCGCCGACTCCACCGTCCACGAGGGGCGGTCTACGTCCACCAGGGGCGCGTCTACGTGGTCGAGGAGCTGGCTGACGACGTCGCGCTCGTGCGGCAGAAGACGGCGGTCGGCTACCGCACGCGGGCCCGGTCGCGCTCGAGCGTGCGCATCATCGCCGAGCGCGAGCAGCAGGTCTGGGGCCGGCCGGGTGAGAGACGCCGGGACGACTGCCGTGAGCCGTCAACGCATGAGCCCGAAGAGCCGGCTGGCCCGGCGCCGGTCCCGATCCGGCCGGCGGCAGGCGGGTCGCATCGCCCCTCGGCGACGGGCACGAGCCCCCGGGCACGGCGGCGATCACCTGGTCCTTCGGGTCGGTGGAGGTCACCAGTCAGGTGACCGGCTACCAGCGCATGGCGCTGCCGGGAGGGAGGTCGTCTCCAGCACGCCCTTGAGATGGACGAGCACGTGCTGCCCACCGCCGCCGTGTGGTGGACGATCCCGCAGGAGGTCTGTGAGTCGTCGGGCCTGGAGCCCGCCGACCTGCCCGGGGCCCTGCACGCGGCCGAGCACGCGAGCATCGGGATGCTGCCGCTGCTGGCCACCTGCGACCGCTGGGACATCGGCGGGCTGTCAACGGCCATGCACCCGCAGACGGGGGCTCCACGGTCTTCGTCCACGACGGGCACGCCGGCGGGGCGGGCTTCGCCGAGCGCGGCTACCGGGCCGGGCGCGAGTGGCTGGAGGCGACGCTGGCCGTCATTGAGGGGCTGCGGGTGCGCGAGCGGCTGCCCCTCCTGCGTGCAGTCGCCCAAGTGCGGCAACAACAACGAGCCCCTGGACAAGGCCGGTGCCGCGGTCCTGCTGCGGCTCCTGCTCGAGGCGGCGCCGACGGCGTCCCCCGAGCCCTCCGGCGTCGAGGCCGGCACCGGGGCCGCCGGCGAGCCGAACGCCGTCGACGCGGCGGGCTTCGGCGGCTGAGGATCGCCGCACCGGGCACTGGCCTCACGTTACGTGAGGCTGATATGTTCCCGGCATGCTCCTCAACTACTGCGCACGTACTTGCACCCCTGCACGGGGCTGCTGGTGGCGTCCTGGTGCTTCAGTTCGCTGAGGTGATGGCCTCCCTGTATCTCCCCACCCTCAACGCCGACATCATCGACAAGGGTGTGGCCACCGGGGACACCGGTTATATCTGGAGGATGGGCGCGTTCATGCTGGGGGTCAGCCTGGCCCAGGGCGTGTGCTCGGTGGCGGCGACGTATCTGGCGGCGCGGGCGGCGATGAGCATGGGCCGGGACCTGCGGCGAGGTCTTCGACCGGGTCAGCGGCTTCTCGGAGCGGGAGATCTCCGGCTTCGGGGCGGGTTCGCTCATCACCCGCAACACCAATGACGTCCAGCAGGTTCAGATGCTGGTGATGATGAGTGCCACGATGCTGGTGACGGCGCCGTCTGCATGGCGCTGGGCGGCATCGTCATGGCGGTCAGCGCCCCCGGGCCTGTCGTGGCTGATCGGGTGTCGGTGCCGGTCCCGCTGGTCGCGGTGGGGCTCATCGTGGGCCGGATGCTGCCACTGTTCCGCTCCTACCAGGACAGGCTCGATGCCATCAACCGGGTGATGCGTGAGCAGCTCACCGGTATCCGGGTCATCCGCGCCTTCGTGCGCGAGGAGGCCGAGACCGAGCGATTCGAGGGCGCCAACACCGATATCGCCCGGGTCGGCGAGCGCGTGGGTCAGCTCTTCGTCCTGCTGTTCCGCTGGTGATGCTGGTGCTGGACGTGACGATCGTCGGCGTCATCTGGTTCGGCGGCCACCGGGTCGGCGACGGCGACGTGGAGGTCGGCACCCTCATCGCTTCATGTCCCACCTCATGCAGATCCTCATGGGCATCGTCATCGGCGAGTTTCATGACGATCATGATCCGCGCGCCGCCGTGTGCGCCGAGCGCATCAGCGAGGTGCTGGGCGACGCCGTCCATCACCTCCTCCCCGACGCCGTCGACACCTTCCCGCTCCCGGGACGGTTGAGATGCGTGACGTCACCTTCTGTTCACCCCCGACGCCGACGCCCGCGTCCCTGGCGGAGGTGAGCTTCACGGTCCAGCCCGGGACGACGACGGCGATCGTCGGCTCGACGGCGTCGGGCAAGTCCACGGTGGTGCGGCTGCTGGCCCGGTTGCTTCAGGCCAGCAGCGGGCAGGTGCTCATCGGCGGCACCGACGTGCGTCAGGCCGACCCCGAGGCGCTGTGGTCGCAGATGGGGCTCGTGCCCCAGCAGCCCTTCCCAGTTCGCCGGGACCGTGGCCTCCAACCTGCGCCTGGGGGCGCGAGAAGGCCACCGACGACGAGCTGTGGGATGCCCTGGGAGGTCGCCCAGGCCAGGACTTCGTCTCCGAGATGGACGGGGCCTGGAGGCGCCCATCGCCCAGGGCGGCACCAATGTCTCTGGCGGTCAGCGTCAGCGCCTGGCCATCGCCCGGGCCCTGGTGTGCCGGCCCGACATCCTCATCTTCGACGACTCCTTCTCGGCCCTGGATGTGTCCACTGACGCGCGGTTGCGCGAGGCCATGGGGCCGGCGACGGCCGGCATCACGAAGGTGATCGTGGCCCAGCGGGTCTCCACGATCGTCGAGGCCGACCAGATCCTCGTCCTGGACGGCGGCCACCTGGTCGGCAGCGGCACGCACACCGAGCTGCTGGCCACCTGCGCCGTCTACCGCGAGATCGTCACCTCCCAGCTCGGGGCGGAGGCCGCAGCATGAGCAGGAACGCGAGCAGCCACATGGGCAAGAAGGCCGGCAGGAACGCCGACAGAGACACCCGCAAGAAGGCCGGGAGCGGTACGCGCACCGCCGCGAGCGCCGTCGTCGGCCCCGATGAGCTCAGCGAGGAGGACCTCAAGCTGGCAGCTGAGGCGCAGGCCGCCTCGGGCGACTGGCACGACGGGCCGCCCCCGGGCAAGGCTGAGGCCTTCTGGCCCTCCTTCAAGCGGATGGTCGGACTGCTGGGCGCCTACCGGGTCTCCCTGGTGGTCGTGGCCCTGGCCGCGGTGGGCACGGTGGTGCTGGCGGTGGCGGCCCCCAAGGTGCTGGGTCAGGCCACCAACGTCATCTTCGAGGGCGTGGTCTCCACGATGCTGCCGGCCGGCACCACCAAGGCCCAGGCCATCGAGGCCCTGCGGGCGCGGGGGATGGATGACTTCGCCACGATGCTCTCGGCGATGGACGTCGTCCCCGGTGCGGGCATCGACTACACCCGCCTGGGGCGGATCCTGATGGTGGTGCTGGGCCTGTACGTGGGTTCGAGCCTGCTCAACTGGCTTGAGGGCTGGCTCATCAACCGCATCACCATCAAGGCCCTCTACCGGCTGCGTGCCCAGGTGGAGGACAAGGTCCACCGCCTGCCGCTGAGCTACTTCGACACCGTCCAGCGCGGTGAGCTGCTCAGTCGTCTGACCAACGACGTCGACAACGTCACCAACACCCTCCAGCAGTCGCTGTCCGGCGCCCTGACGGCGATCCTCACGGTGGTGGGGGTGCTGGGGATGATGTTCTCCATCTCCTGGAAGCTGGCGTTGGTGGCGCTCATCATGTTCCCGCTCAGGTGTGGTCTTCGCGATCGGGCCGCGCTCGCAGAAGGCCTTCACCCACCAGTGGGCGCGCACGGGCAAGATCAACACCCGGGTGGAGGAGTCCTTCTCCGGGCACGCCCTGGTGCAGGTCTACGGGCGCACGGCTTCGGTGCGCGAGGCCTTCGCCGCCGAGAACGAGGAGCTGTTCCGGGCCTCGCTGCGCGCCCAGTTCCTCTCCGATCGCGATGCCGATCATGCTGGTCATCGGGAACATCAACTATGTGGCCATCGCGGTGGTCGGCGGCGCCATGGTGGCCTCCGGGTCGCTGCGCCTGGGTGACGTGCAGGCCTTCATCCAGTACTCCCAGCAGTTTTCCCAGCCCCTGGGCCAGCTCGGCGGCATGGCCACGGCCGTGCAGTCCGGAACCCGCGAGCGCCGAGCGGATCTTCGAGCTGCTCGACGCCGAGGAGGAGCGTCCTGACGACGTCGCACCGGGGGCGCCGGTGCGACGACGGCTGCGGGTACCACGGGCGACGTGGGCACCGCGGGTACCGCCGGCACCGCGACCGCCGATGCCGGGAAGGCCGCGGATGCCGGCCGGGCCGCCAGGGCCGGGGCCTCAGCGGCTTCACGGAAGAGCCCGGCGGGCCCGGGCGTCATCGAGATGGAGCACGTGCGCTTCTCCTACAGCCCGGAGGTCGAGCTCATCCGGGACCTGTCGCTGCGGGTGGACCCCGGGCACACGGTCGCGATCGTAGCCCACGGGAGCAGGGCAAGACCACCCTGGTCAACCTGCTCATGCGCTTCTACGAGCTCGACGGGGACACATCCTCATCGACGGGCGCGACATCGCCACCATGACGCGCCACGACGTGCGGCGCCGCACCGGCATGGTCCTGCAGGACCCGTGGCTGTTCGCCGGCACGATCCGCGAGAACATCCGCTACGGGCGGCCTGGGGCCAGTGATGAGGAGGTCGAGGCCGCCGCGAGGGCGTGCTTCGTCGACCACATCATCGCGGCCCTGCCGCAGGGGCTACGACACGGTCCTGAGGAGGACGCCGCGAACATCTCCGCCGGCGAGCGCCAGCTGCTCACGATCGCGCGGGCCTTCGTGGCCAACCCTGCCGTGCTCATCCTCGATGAGGCCACCAGCTCGGTGGACACCCGCACCGAGCTGCTGGTCCAGCAGGCGATGAACGCGCTGCGCGAGGGGCCGCACGAGCTTCATCATCGCTCACCGACCGTCGACGATCCGTGACGCCGACACCATCCCTGGTGATGGAGCACGAGACATCGTCGAGCAGGGCAGCCACGATGAGCTCATCGCGGCGAGCGGCGCTACGCGCGCCTCCACGCGGCCCAGTTCGCGGGCGGCGCCACCGTCGCCGTCGAGGATTGAGGCCTGAGCCGGTTCACGGCTCGGGCGGGGCGTCGACGGGGCCGGCCTGGGCATGGGCAGTGGCCTGACGGGGGCTCGAGGATCGTCGTCGGGACGACGACGCTGACGGTGACATCCTCACCGGCCACGGAGCAGGCGCTCACCGAGGCGCCGTTGGCGTCCGCAACGCGCTGCGCCATGGCACAAGGGTCACCGGGGGCGATGACCGAGGACAGGACCGTGGCGCTGGAGATGGCCGCGCAGGTCGGCGGCGGCCCGGGCCCGACCGGTGGCGCTCTGGGCCTGGATGAGACCCGCGATGCCGACGGTCGGCCAGCAGCACGGCGATGACGCCGAGCGAGTAGACGGTCCCCGAGCCGCGCTCGTCTCCAACCGGGGCGGTTCTGCGGTTGCCTCGGTTCGGTGTAGGCGCAGGCGCGGGCGCGCGCCGTCAGGCCCAGCCCACCCAGCGGACCGGGGACGGGCCGGGCGGCGGTGACGCAGGTGAGCTCGCCCTGCTCGACGCCGAGGCTCACCCCACCGGCCACCGCGCTGGGCGGCCCCTGGTGTAGTCGGCCTGGCCGATGGCGGCCTGGCGGGCGGCGGTGCGGGCGGCGTCGGCCACCCGCAGCTGGGTGACGCCGGCACCGACCGCCGCCAGAACCATCAGCAGCACGAGGACGACGGCGGGCAGCGACAGTGCCGTCTCGGCTGTCACCATCCCTGCCTCTCCTCGTCCGATGCACCCGTGCCGGTCGTCGACCCCGCGAGCCTCGGCGGGGCCGACGACACGGTGAGGGATACGGTTCCGCGCGGTCGGAAGGCCGGCGGGAAGCGGGACCCGGCGACGTCGGCCACCGCCGGGTGCCCGGGCCACTCGAGTGAGCGCGCCCACCCTGCTGCGATGACACCGCACATCACACCGAGAGCGCCGACTCGATGATGGACTGCAACGCCCCTGCTCAGGCTGCCCGAGCGCATGAGCGCCAGCAGCAGGCCGGCGAAGGCCGCGGCCGCCAAGGTCCCGATGGCGTACTCGGCGGTGGCCATGCCCTCCTCCTGACGTCAGGCGCCGCAGGACAGCCGGCAGCGCTGACGCGTCACTCCTGGCGGACCAGCATCACGCCGGTGCGCAGAGCGCGCAGGGTGGTCCTGGTGGGTCTCCTCATGGTGGTTCTCCTCTGGTTGGTGGGGACCAGCGCACCGCTGCTCCCCAGCGGGCACCGTGCCCGCACCACCAGCATCGGGCTGCTCCGGAGCCCGTGCGCCTCAGGGGCTTGTCAGCGCTGTGGAGACCACCTGCAGTCCCGGGTCTGTGCATCGGGGACCACCTGCGCCTCAGCCGATCCGCCCAGCCGTAGTTGAGAGCCCTCAGTTCTCGATGAGCTCGCGGATCTCGGCGGCGGTCAGGGCCGCTGACTGAGTCCGCCTGGCCCTGCGGCACCGGCAGCCCCTCGCCGCACCTCGCCGCCGGTCTCGGCCTCACCGTCGCCCTCGACGACCCGGGCGAAGAGCTCGGCCTTCTCCTTGAGGGCCATGACCTTCTCCTCAATGGTGTCGAGCTGAGACGAGCCGGTAGACCATGACCGGCTTTGTCCTGGCTGATCCGGTGGGTGCGGTCGACGGCCTGCCTCGGCCTGCGGGTTCCACCACGGATCCAGTAGGAAGACGTAGTCGGCCTCGGTGAGCGTGAGCCCGAAGCCGCCGGGCCTTGAGGGAGATGAGGAAGACGTCGGCCTGGCCGGCCCGGAAGGCGTCGATGACCCGCTGCCGGGTCAGGGGTGGAGCCGTCCATGTGGCGGTTCGCACACCGGTGGCCTCCAGTGCTCGCGCACACCGGTGAGGTAGCGCGTGAACTGGGAGAAGACGAGGGCACGGTGTCCTCGGAGAGGATCGGCCCCAGGTGTTCCAGCAGCACTCGACCTTGGCCGACGGGCTCGGCCGCCGGCCCGGTCCCCTGTGGCCCGTCGCGGAGGCGGTGACGGCCTTGCCCTTCGCACCCCGAGCACCGCGGGCCGGCTTCCTGCCGGAACCGCCCTTCCCGCCGGCCTCGCTCTCGCCACTGCCGCCACCCGCGTCCGCAGCACCCTCACTCCCAGCAGTGTCGATGTCCCCGGGCTCGGTCCCGTCCCCGCCGTCGACGAGCGCCGGGTCGAGCGCCATCTGCCGCAGGGTGGTGAGCGCCTTGAGCGCGATGAAGCGCGACTGGGCGGTGTCCTCCTCCAGCAGCCCGAGGATCCTCTGCCGCTCGCGGGCCAGGCGCTGGTCGTAGGCCTTGCGGTGCTTGGCGCCCAGCTCGACGGTTAGGACCTGCTCGGTCTTGGCGGGCAGGTCCGCGGCCACCTGCTCCTTGGTGCGCCGCAGCAGGAAGGGCCGCATCCTGCGCCGCAGTCGCCCCAGCGCCTCGGCGTCCCCGCGGTCGATCGGCTTGCGGTAGACCTGCCCGAAGCGCTCGGGATCGGGCAGCAGCCCCGGCGCCGCGATGCTCAGCGAGCGCCCACAGGTCCATGAGCGAGTTCTCCAGCGGTGTGCCCGTGATCGCGATGGTCGACGGCGACCGCAGCCGCCGCACGGCCTTGTAGGTGGCCGAGGCGTGGTTCTTGACGAACTGGGCCTCGTCGCACACCACCCAGGCCCAGTCCTGGGCGATGAACTCCTCCTCGCACAGTCGCGCGATCGTGTAGGAGGTGACGACGACGTCGCAGCCCTCCGCGATCTGCGCCAGGGTCTCCTCGCGCTTGGCGGCCGTCCGCCTCACGGCCCGCACCCGCAGCCCCGGGCAGAAGCGCTCGGCCTGTTCCACCCAGGAGCCGACGACGGAGGTCGGCGCGATGACGAGCACCGGCCCGGTCCCCTCCGGCTCATCGGGGTCGCTGGAGCCGGTCGGCTCAATGGTCGGGTCGCCCGCCCGTTCCGCGGGGCGCCCCCGAGTCGGTTCCGACGTCGGCCGGCCCCCGCCCCTGAGCCTCTCCGCGCTGCTCGATGAGGCCTTGGACGGCGGCGAGCACCTGGACGGTCTTACCCAGTCCCATGTCGTCGGCCAGGACCCCGCCGAGGCCCGCCCGGCGCAGGAAGTCCAGCCACCGGTAGCCCTCGAGCTGGTAGGGGCGCAGTGTCGCCAGCATCCCCTCGGGCACGGGCACCCCATCGGCTCCCTCACCGGCCCTCTCACCGGCGCCGCCCGCGTCGTCAGCGGCCCCACCAGGCGCCTCGGCCGCGGCCTCGGCGGCGCGCGCCCGCTCCAGCAGCCGCCCGACCCGCTCCTTCCAGCGGGCCGTGGCTCGCCCGATGACGCCGAGGGACTCCAGGACCTCGTAGTAGCCGGCGTGCAGGGCGCTGACCCGCAGCTCGCCGTGCGCCTGCGGGTCGGCCAGCTCGCGGCCCTCCTCCATGAGGCGGGCCAGGGCCTCGATCTCCGGTCGGTCGATGCTCACCCACGTGCCCGACTCCAGGAGCACCTCAGGGCTCACCGGTGCCACGGCCGCCGCGAGCTGACCGATGGGGATCTCCTCCTGGCCCACGTGGACGCGCACGGACAGGGAGAACCAGTCGGGTCGGTCCTCGTCGTCGCTGACGCTGGTGGTGATGACGGGGGCGTCGGCGGCCTCGCGGTAGTCGGGGACGTCGTCGTCGACCTCGACGTCGAAGGCCTCCCAGCTCGCGCAGGACCGGCAGCGTCTGGGTCATGAAGCGGGCCGTGGCCATGCCGCGCAGGGTCCAGGGGCTGCCAGAGGCGGGTGCCGGCCGGCCAGGGGCAGCAGGTGGTTGAGGACCTCTCGGGCCAGGCGGGTCTCCCCCTGGAGGTCCCGGCCGGCGGTCCCGCCCTCGATTCGGCCCTCGGCCGCCGCGGACAGGTCGGGCAGGACATGCCTGTGCCGGGTCTCGCCGTCCTCACTGACGTAGCGGACGGACCACTCGGTGCTCAGGTGGTGCTCGGCGGTATCGACGTGGACCGCGAGCACCGCGCGCAGCGTCGTGGGCCGGGGCATGCGGATGGAGGCGTCGGCGGACAGGACCGGCAGCGCCCGGGTGAGGGCATCGAGGTGCTCGGTCTCGAAGCGCTCGACGTCCTCTGCCGGGATGGTGATGGCCTCGCCGTCGCCCAGCAGCACCCGGGAGAGGGCCTCGGTGGGGCGCGGCTCGATCGGCATGAGGAGCAGCTCGCGCCCGGGCATCCAGGTGTAGAAGCCGTGGACGGGGTCGCCGATCGGCATGAGGGAGAAGCTCAGGCGCAGTCCGGGGACCTGCAGGCGGCGCAGCTCCTCGACGTCGTCGATCTCCAGGGCGGGGGTGATGGCAATGCCTCCGCCCTCCTCCCGGGTGAGGTGGACGCCGCCGCGCAGCCCCTCGGCGAGGTGGACGGGCATGCCGTGGCGCTGGGCGGTGGTGAGGGTCAGGCCGGCCGCCACCCCGCGGCGCAGCACGTCCCAGACGCGGGCGGGCGCGGTCGTCAGGGAGACGCGGTCGTCGGCGTAGTAGAAGCCGTGGCCGCCGACCATGCCGGCCAGCTCACGCAGGACGCCCATGACGTCGGGGTCGACGTCGTCGTCGAGGCCACCGGTGGCGATCTGGCTCCAGGCGGCGCCCTGCCGGTTCCAGCCGCGCTTGCCCTCGATGAGCGGCAGCATGGACAGGCCGGCAGGGGTGCCCCACATGCTGCCGGGGTCGTCGATGATCTCCAGGGCCATCCGACGGCACGGGGGCGCTCCACCTGCAGCAGGTCGGCCAGTCGGCCTCCCAGGGGGCGAGATGGCCGGCGGGGGCGGCGGCGTCGGGCTCGGCCTGCGCCAGGGTGCGCGCGGTGATGAGCAGGGCGGCCACGTGCTTGCAGTTGCTGCCCACCGGGCACGAGCAGGTGCCGGCCCAGGACGCCGGAGCGCTGCCTGCGCTCTGCTTGCGGAAGACCATGGTCTGGTAGGTACGCGCGCCCGAGCCCTTGGACTGGGCGCTGATGATGTCCCCGTCCCCGGCGACGCCGACGCCGCGCACCCGCCCCTTGCGCGCGTGAGTCCAGGCCGCGCTGAAAGGCCCGGTGGCCGACCCGGCTGATGATCTGGTCATCAGTGAGCTCCACCGGCCAGTCGTCATGCCGAATCGCGCGAGCCATGGCCCCAGGTTAAACACGGGGTACGACACGTTCGGGCGCCATCCGGCCACCGATCGCACGCCCAGCGCGAACGGTCCCGGTCCCGCACCCGATCACGCGGGAGTGTGGTGGGGGACCCGGTGAGGGACCGACCGAGGCACGGCCGGGAGGGCGGCGGTACGGTCGGGAGGGCCGACGCATCCCCCTTGAGGAGGAGCCGGGTCGGACCCGGATCTCGCACCCCAGAGGGATCACATTCCGATCACGGCGGGTTGTACTGGAGTCATGAATGCGATGCTGATCTGTGAAGAGCTGTTCCTGCTGCTGACCAAGGACTCCGGGAAGCCGGAGAGCCGCATGACATACCCGGTCTACGGGCTCACCGGCGCGCTGCTCACCGACCTGCTGCTGGCCGGCCGCATCAGCCTGACCGAGGAGCGCAGCCCCCGCATCTACATCGTCAGCTCCGAGCCGACCGGGAACCCCGTGCTGGACCGGGCCCTGGAGATCCTGCCTACCAGGACGGCAAGCGATTCTCTCTCCTGGTGGCCTGGGGCAAGCTCAACCCCACCCGTCACATCGCCGAGTCCTTGAGGCGGCCGGGGTGGTGCGCATCCACACCGGCGGGCTGTTCGGCTCGCTGAACCCCAGCTACCCCACGCTCGACCCCGTCCCCGAGCGGCAGCTGCGGGCGCGCATCGACGGCGCCCTGCGCGGGTGCAGCCACCGACCGGCGCCGACATCGCCCTGCTGTCGATCCTGCAGGCGCTCGGTGTTGCGCAGGTCGTCCTGCCGCAGCAGGAGACCGGTCTCAGCTGCGGCGAGCCTCAAGCGCCGGATCAGGAGATCGCGGGCGAGAACCCCGTGGGGCGTGCGGTGCAGCGGGCCGTGGAGGCCGTGACGATGGCCATCGTGAGCACCGCGAGCACCGGGGCACTGGCCTCGTCGAGCTGATCGGGGAGCCGCACCACCAGGCATCGCCGGGGGCATTCTGCACGGTCGGGGGCAAAACTCGCCCGGTGGGGACCTTCGACGCCTTCGGGAACAGGAATCCTTCCCCGACCGCGTGAGATGCCCCCGTCGGCGAGAGCGCCGTCTACTCGCCGCGGGGCCGACGACGCCGGGCCGCCCGGGAGGTGCCGCCGTGTCTGCGCAGGTGGTGCCAGCGCTCGCGCCACAGGGCGTGATCCTGCTCGATCTCGGCCAGGCGGGCGGCCAGGCGGTGCGACTCCTCCAGCGACAGTCCCCGGGCGTGCATCCCCAGCTCGGCCAGGCGCGCCATCGTCGGTGTCGCCTGCTCGCGCAGGTCGGGCAGACCCACCAGGTCGGGCTGCGTCGGCCGCCTCACTCCCGTCGCCGGGGTGCGCCCCCACCGGCAGCCTGATGCCGCCAGGCGGCGACGCCGGTCGGCGCGGCTCCGAGACCCTGCTCGCCGACCGGGACCGTGGCCTCCCGGGGTGCGTCCGTCGGGAGCGGCCGGCCCTGACCACGCGCATCACCCTCGTTGGCCGGAACGTGGTCGCCCGGTGGCCCAGCGCCAGCCCGGCGGCCGGCAGGACGAGCACCGACAGCACCCCGGCCAGTACGAGGGTGGAGGCGAAGGAGGTCGACATGGCCTCGGCGCTGACCGCCACCTGGGTGACGGCCACGATGATGGGCAGGGCCGTCGTCGAGTAGACGGCGATCTGGAGGCTCTGGCGCATCGAGTAGGCGGACGAGCCGTCCCTGCGCCGCTCCGCCCGGGAGGCCAGCCACACCGGCACTCCCCGTACGAGCACCAGCAGCACGAAGAAGGCCAGCAGGTTGACCAGGTCCCCGCCGTCGAGTCCGGCCTCGATGCCCATGCCGGAGGTGACGAAGAAGATCGGGACGAAGAACCCGTAGGCCAGCCCGTCGAGCTTCTCCTCGAACTCGGCGTCCCCCTCGGGCAGGGCGTGACGCAGGACGAAGCCTGCGGCGAAGGCCCCCAGGACGACGTCGAGGTCGAAGATGGCGGCGATCGCGCACAGCCCCACCAGGAGCAGGACGGTGGCCCGGATGGTGGTCTGCGCCGTCGTCGAGGCCCCCAGGTGGATGGCCTCGACCAGGCGGCGCCCCACGCGCTTGACGCGGCTGGTGAAGCGGACAATGAGCAGGGTGATGATGAGGAAGACCGCCAGGATCACCATGCTCGCCCAGGTGGAGCGCGAGCCCAGCAGCAGCGCCATGACGAGGATCGGCCCCACCTCGCCGACAGCACCGTGGTTGAGGATCGAGGCGCCCACCGCCGTGGGCAGCAGGCCGCGGTCGCGCAGGATCGGCAGGATCGTGCCGATGGCCGTGGAGGTCGTGGCGGTGGCGATGGCGATGCCGTTGGGCCGACGCCGCCCCTCCGGTCACCCCGATGACGCTGACCGCACCGAAGGCCAGTCCCAGCGAGAGCAGCCAGGCGACGGCGGCGTGGCGCCCGCCGGCCCCGCGCAGTTCGTTGATGTCGATCTCGTAGCCGGCCATGAGGAAGAGGAAGGCGACGCCGAGCTCGCGCAGCAGCCTCGATCGAGGAGTCCTCGACGGCCAGTCCCAGGCCGTGGGGAGCCGATGAGCATTCCGCCCAGGATGAGGAGGACGACCTCGGGCACGAGCCGCTTGGGGATGGTCCAGGAGATCAGCGGCGCCACGAAGGCCACCGCGACGATGAGCAGCAGGGAGGTGAAGACCTCGACCATCTCGGCCATATCGTCTCCCTTGTCTCCAGTCGGGTGCAGGGGTGCGGGAGGTGCGGGGCGCAGGGCCGGGCCCGGCGCAGGTCCGCACGAGCCTGTGAGACTACCCCGACCTCGGCCGGCCGGGCCCGCCGTCAGAATCCACAACAGTTCATCGGCTCATTGATGACGTGATGCGCTGGTGCAATCATGATCCTATGAGGACGACACTTGAGATCGACGACCGGGTCCTGTCCCTGGCTCGTGAGCGCGCTCATCGCGACGGAGTGTCACTCGGGCGCGCCGTGTCCGATCTCGCGCTCCAGGGAATCTCCCACGGGGGCCGCACCAGCAGGCACGGGTTCCCCTTGTTCTTCCCACCCGCAGGCCAGCAGGCTCATGTGGTGACGCCAGAACTCATCGAGCAGTACCGAGATGACGACCACTGATCGCCTGCGACTGCTTGACGTCAACGTCCTCGTGGCGTTGTCACTGCCCAACCATGCGCACCATGAAGTGGCCAGCGCCTGGTTCGGCGGGGTGGATCAGTGGGCGACCTGTTCCATCACCCAAGCCGCCTATGTGCGTCTCCTCATGAATCCTCGAGTCACCGGATTCGAGATCGCGGCCGCGATGTGCTGTCCGGACTCGGTGAGCTGACATCGCTAGACGATCACGTGTTCCTTGTCGACGACGCCCCTCCTGCCAAGCCGTCCATCAGCTTCTTGAGACTGAAGAGCCCGAAACAAGTCACCGACCTGCACCTGGTGGACCTCGCAGCACGTCACAACGCTGTTCTCGCCACCATGGACGGACGCATGGTGCAGGCGCTCACGTCAGAGGATCGACGACATATCGAGCTCATTCCGCTGTAGACGGGACTCGCTGCCCTCGGAGGAGAACCGGGTCCGCCATCGGGGCGACCGGGCGCACAGGCCGCCATCAGGCGTCACAATGGAAGCATGCTCATGCCGTACTCACCCTCCGCCGAACCACTCACGCGCCTGGCCGACGGGACGGTCAAGCAGATCAGCCCCTTCACCGGGACCGAGGTGTGGACCGTGCCGGGACGCGCCAACCGGCCCATCTCGCACCCGGTGGCGGAGGTCCGCCCACTGGAGGAGGCCGACCGCACCCACAGCTGCGCCTTCTGCTCGGCGCGCTACCTGGAGACGCCCCCGGAGAAGGCGCGCCTCGTGCGCCGGGAGGACGGCGGCTTTGAGCGCCTCGACGCCGTGACCGCCTCCGCCCTGTTCGACACGGTGGCCGAGTTCCGGCGGGTGCCCAACCTCTTCGAGATCCTCTCCTTCGACTACTGGCACATCAACCACGGCTACGAGATCCCTGACGCCGCCCGCGAGCGCATGGAGGCCTACCTGGCAGAGCCGGCCGGCGTCGAGCACGTGGAGCGGGTGGCGCGCACCAAGCTGGCGGCCGCGGGCGCGGACCCGGACTCCTGGGACTCGATGAACGAACGGGCCCGTCGCACCTTCCTGGCGGCATTCTTCGCCGGGGGCCACGACGTCATCATCGGTCGGCGCCACTTCACCGACGACGCCGTCGACACCGCGGGCCTGGCCGGCTCGGGACGCTGAGCTGGCCGAGCACCGCGCCTACACCGCCTGTCGATCCACGCGATGCACAGCCTGTACGAGGCCAACCGGTGGGTGCGCTACGTGGCCGTCTTCCAGAACTGGTTGCGGCCGGCCGGGGCGAGCTTCGACCACCTGCACAAGCAGCTGGTCGGCATCGACGAGCGCGGCGTGACCAGCCAGCTGGAGCTGCAGAAGGTGCGGGCCAACCCCAACCTGTACAACGAGATGGCGGTGGACTACGCCGCCTACCAGGGCCTGCTGGTGGCGAGCAACGAGCACGCGGTGGCCTTCGCCGGGTTCGGGGCACCGCTACCCGACGCTGGAGGTGTACTCGACGTCGGCCGTTGCTGAGCCGTGGCTCATGAGCCGCGAGGAGGTCGACGCCGTCGCCGACCTGGTGCACGCCCTGCACGCGGCCACGGGCGCGGACGTGCCCAGCAACGAGGAGTGGCACCACAGCCGCTCGACGTGGACCAGCCCATGCCCCTGGCACATCACGCTCAAGTGGCGGGTGTCGACCCCTGGCGGGCTTCGAGGGCGGCACGAAGATCTACCTCAACACCATCGACCCGTGGACGCTGCGCGACCGCGTGGTGGCGCGCCTGAGGACCCAGGGCCGACCGGCTCATCGCGCCGATGGCCGTGGGCGAGGAGTGCCCGATGACGCCCAACCGGCTCCTGTACAACCCGGTCCTCACCGCCCGGCCGTAGGGAGCACCACCCTGAGCACGGGGAAGCCGGGCGCGGGGGACTCCCAACCATCACGAAACCTTCTTAAACAAAGAACGTCGCCCCAATAAATAATAATAGGATCTCACATATTCTCGGACACTGATTAGCATTAAATGAAAATGCAGGCCTTGAGGCTCCTACCCACATGCGAGGATCGCAAACTGGGGAGCTTTTCCCCGTTGCGAAGATGTTGTTACTGCAATAACATCGTGATCGATATTGCTTCCACCGCAGGCTGAAGCCGACTTGCAGCGAGGTCTTGTATCGCAGTTTCACCGGCAGCACACATCGAGGACTGCCCCCAGCCACGGCAGCTGCTTTGTGCTTACCCAGGCCATGGGACACTCACCTCACCGTGTGAATAAGCCTCATCTCCTCACACCATAAGAAACGGAGAACCTTGCGCCTTCTTCCCCGTACTATCTCCAGTGTAGGAGTGGCTCTGCCACTCTTCCCTGCTCTCGGTGCGCTCGCCACCCCGGACTCACCCTCAGGCCATCGCGGCTCAGGGGCAGACGGCCTCGCCTCCCCCCAGCCCCTGCCTACCGCCCAGATCAACGGCGTCGTCTGGGATCAAACGATTGTCGGTAATGTCGTCTACGTCGTCGGCGAGTTCGATCAGGCCCGTCCGGCGGGATCCCCCGATAAGCAGAACGAGTCACCACGGTCCAACGCGATGGCCTGCGACATCACCACGGGCGAGATGCTGACTCGGGCACCGCAGCTCAACGCCGCAGCAATGCGATCGAGGCGTCTCCTGACGGCTCCACCCCTGTATATCGGGGGGAAGTTCACCTCGGTTAACGGCCAGCCCGCCTCCCGCCTGGCCGCGGTGGACACCGCCGGCCAGTACAAGCCGCTGAATGGCGGCACTCCCGGCGGTGCGGTATCGCCCAACGGGACGGTGCGGGATCTTGAGCTGTCTCCTGACGGCTCCACCCTTTACATGGCTGGACTCTTCACGCAGGTCAACGACCTGGAACGGCTGCGCCGCGGCTCTTGACCCGAAGACCCAGCAGGGTGACCAGCTTCGCCCCCGGGTCGATGACGAGTCCGAGGTTCGGACCATCACCGTCGCAGCCGACGGGTCGGCAATAGCCATCGGAGGCTCTTTCAAGACCGTCGAGGGGTCTTCCGACGCCTACGGCATGGCCATCCTGGAGAAGGACGGGGCGTTGCGGCACACCAACCCTCGCCAAGGACATCAGAAACGCGGGCCTCGATGTCCGGCATCATGAGCATGAAGTCGGACTCCAAGGGGCTCTATGGCACCGCCTACTCCATGGAGGGTTTCTTCGAGGGGATGTTTCGCGCAGACTGGAGCACCGGGGACATCAACCTTATGGCCGACTGCCACGGAGACAGCTACGATGTGCTGCCCACCAACGACGTCATCTACGTCTCCAGCCACACCCACGACTGCTCCAATATCGGCGGCGTCCCCGATCGCGCACAAGAAGGGGCTACTACCACGCCATCGCCTTCTCCAGTGATGCCACTGGAACAGTAGGAACCAACACCGCCAACGGCTACGCCGATTTTGCTGGTCACCCCGCCCCCACCCAGTACAACGAGTTTCTTCCCGGTTTCGCGAATGGCGAGTACACCGCCTCCAAACAGGCCACCTGGACCGTTGAGGGAAATGATGATCTACATCATTTACGGCGGCGAGTTCGTAGCCGTCAACGGAATTTCTCAGCAAGGTCTCGTTCGCTTCTCACCGAAAGGCGACAAGAAGGAAGACAAGAAAAGAAGATAGAAGGAGGACAAGAAGGGGGAAAAGAACGAGGGTAAAAACCGGAGGAAGAAAAAGGAAGAATGACGACAAGAACGACTGGGGCGATCCTGAAGACGACTGGAATGACAAGGAGGATCAGCACGGCTGGGACGAAAGAAACGGTGACCATGACGGCTGGAACAACAACCAGCACGGATGGTGGTGATGATCAATGACATCGACTGAGATCGCTTCGCCGGACCTGGTTCGGGAGTCGCGTACCGATGAGCGGATCATCCGTCGAGGTGCAGGCCGCATGCGTCGATATGCGCCACGCGCTCGGATGCTGATCCTGCCCACCGCCCCTGGTACTGGGACTGGGACTGGCCGCTTGCGGAGGCGGAAAGTCCACCGGCAGCACTGCTGCCAGTCCTTCTTCCTCACCATCTGCATCCGCGTCCACCAGGGCAAGCGCGAGCGCGAGTGCGAGTGCGAGCAGCTCGTCTACTCCTACTCCTACTCCTACTCCTACCCCTTCGCCCTCATCAGCCGCCCCCAGCAGCCCACCGGCCGAGACCCCGGAGCCGACGGAGACCAAGCCGCCGGAGGATACCGCCTCAACAGCCGCGACACCGGACTCCTCGGGCATTGATCCGAACGCCGTGAAGAATGGAGACCTCTCGAAGGACCAGTACGGTGAGGTTTCTTTGGGCGAGACGGTCAATGTTGTTGATGGCGTGTCCATCTCCCTGGGACAGCCTCGGATCGAGGAGCTCACCGGCGGGCCCGGCGAGGTGGCTGGTTCCGGGATCGTCGTTCCAGTCACGCTGACGAACAACTCGGGAACCGAGATCTCTCTGAGCGGTTTCACGACCTCGGCCAGCTACGGCGAGGGCGATGGAACACCCTGCCAATGAGGTCCCATCGGCTTCAAAGCGAGTGCCCGCCAAGCTGGCTGCAGGTGAGTCGGTGAGCGTCGACAGGGCCTTCGTCGTGCCCGCTGAAGGGCGGAGGAACGTCAAAGTCGTTGTCGACCTGGGGGCCGCCTACCACTCCGCCGTCTTCCGAGGAGCCATGGGCTGATCCTCGATCCTTACTATCAACTGGTGGCGTTCGTCCTCGCTTGAGCGAGGACGAACGCCACCCGAAGCTCGTGGGTACGGCGAGCGCGAAAACGGCTCCCGGCGGCTGCAGCAGCGTCAGCAGCCCAGGGCGCTGCGCTCCTCCGGCCCCACCCAGCCCGAGCGGCCCTCCAGGGCGCGGAACCAGCGGGCCAGCGCCGGCCAGAAGGAGATGGACGGCGCCTCGCCGCCGGGGTAGTGCTGGCGCCCGCCGTACTCGTAGGACTGGACGGTGGTGAACAGGCGGATGTCGCTGCCGGTGGGCTTGTCGCCGCACAGGTACTGGCCGATGGCGACGACGGCGGACAGGGCCGGCCCGTCGAGCATCGTCAGGCCGTCCTCGCGGAGGCCTCCATCCGGGTGGCCCGGGCCAGGAGGGTGTCGATGACGTCGAAGCCCACGAGGACGCTGCTGGCGCCGCCGCGGCCTTCTCCGGGTCCTGGGAGGGTGGCCACCGCGTGGCCGACGTTGATCTGCGAGCCGATCCACTTGTCCCAGGCGTCGGTGGAGTTACGGCGGCTGAGCGGGTAGAGGTCCGGGGCGCCCTCGCGGTGGGAGGTCCCACCAGGCGGTGGACAGGTCGAAGAGCAGGTCGCCGGAGTCGTCGCTGACGACCTCGCCGGTGGTGGTGTCCACCAGGGCTGGACGGTGGGGGAGGCTCGTAGCCGGGGGTCTTCGCAGACATCGGCCAGCGAGCGGGCGCCGAGCCCGGGTCGACGCCGGGCTCGCTGTCGGGACCGGTCAGCTCCCAGTACCCGTCCGCACCCTTGCCGTAGGTCCAGGACACGGGGATCGCCTCGGTCAGGCCCAGCAGGCGCCGGGCGATGAGGACGCGGCGGCACCACGGGCAGGCCCCTGACGCCACGAGTCGATAGCGCCCCGCCTCCACGGGCAGGTCGCCGCTGGGTACGAATCGGTGTGAGACTGCGATGGCCAAGGGGTGCCTCCCGGGAGGGTCGTCGAGGGTCGTGGTGCCCAAGGCTTTATCATTCCTTGCGCGTCGGCCACCGTCACCCGATTCACACGGGGCGGAATCTCGCACCTGCACCCGCCGTCGGGGACATTCCCCACTCAACGGGGGCATCCTGCGCGTTCGCGTGCAGGATTCCTGTCCCCGACGGCGTCGAACGCCCCCGACCACGGGCCAGGGAGGGGCTGCATCGCGGGCCGGGAACCGCGCCCCGGGATCAGCGCAACGTCTCCTCGATGGAGGCCACGAACTCCAGGGCGTCGTGACCGTCCCAGTGCGGCTCACCGAGCAGGTCGCGCACGCGCGCGCAGGCGGCCAGGGCCTCGTCGCGCTCACCGCGCTCGGCGTGCAGGCGGGCCAGCATGCACAGGGCGCGCGAGGCCGAGTCGCGGTCCTCGGTGTCCATGTAGCCGTCGTAGGCGGACTCGCAGTGCTGGACGGCCTGCCAGTTCTGGCCGGTGCGCCACAGGATCCAGGCCATATCGTCGTGCCAGTCGCCGATCTCCCAGGCCGAGGAGTAGCCCTCGGTGTCGGCCACGCCGGCGAAGGCCTGGCGGGCCTCCTCCATGATCTCGCGGGCCTCGTCGAGCCGCCCCCGGGCCATGGGCAGGGTGAGGTCGTCCACCAGCGCCCTGGCCGAGCGGCGCAGCGCCCGCCCCCGGTCCAGGCAGCCCTGGTCGGTGCGGGTGTCCTCCAGGTCGGCGGCCTGGCGGAACAGGTCGGCGGCGCGCACATTGTCCTTGAGGTTGGAGGCGGCCATCGCCGCGTGCGAGAGGTACTCCGCCGCCAGCGCCCGGCGCCCCTGGTCCTGCAGTATCCGGGCGGCGGCCAGCGAGTGCTCGGCGACGCTCTCCTCCTCGCCCATGGCCATGCCGGTCTGGGCCAGGAGCCGGTGCAGGTACAGGGCGATGCTCTCGGCCCCGGAGCGCTGGGCCAGGGACAGCGCGGACTCCAGGATCTCGGCGCTCTCCAGGTAGCGCTCGGAGGCCTCCAGCGCCGAGCCCAGGGACAGCAGGGAGGCCACGGCGTACAGGGGTGATGCCGGCGGCCAGCATGATGTTGGCCTGCTCGCGGAACTGGGCGATGGCCTCGTCGAACTGGCCCACCTCCATCGAGGAGATGCCCAGCAGGCGCCGACCGCGGGCCGCCAGGACCGGAGAGACCTTCTCGTGGCGGCGCATGACCTCCTCGGCCAGGGAGGCAGCCGTCGTAGACGTCACCGCACTCGGCCAGGACCTCGGCCCGGGCCATGTCGAGGATGTCGTCCATCCGCTCGGCGTGGCGGTCCTCGGGGACGGCGTCGGCGGCGCGGGCGACGACCTGGATCGCCCCGAGCGCCTCGTCCTTGGCGTGCAGGTCGGTGAGGACCGAGGCCCCCACGAGCAGGGCGTCGGCGGCCAGGACGAGGGAGTCGGTGCCCCCGGGGTCGAGCAGCTCGGTGGACACCAGGTCCTCGACCTGGGCCTCGATCTGCCCGATGAGGGAGGTGGCCCGCTGCAGGCGCCGGTCGCGCTCGGGATCCTGGGAGCGCTCGGCGATGGAGTCGGCGGTGATCTCGTTGTCGAGGTTGAGCAGGTCCACGTAGTGGGCGCCCAGCGGCCCGAAGGCCAGCTCGATGAGGGGGGCGGATCCGCAGGCGCTCGGCGATAGCCTCGTCCATCTCGGTGCGGCAGGTCATGGCGGCGGCGCGCAGCAGTCCGGTGTGGTACTCCAGGCCTGGGATCTCCTCACCGATCAGGGGCAGCAGGTCGCGGGTGGCCACCTGGTCGACGACGTACCAGTAGTCCATCGTCGAGGAGCCGATGGTACGGCGGTGGTCGACGTAGCGGCGCACCGCCTCCTCCCCGTTGCGCACCGGTCGGGGCCGCACGAGGTCCACCAGGGGGAAGGGCTCGTCGCCCCCTTGGTGGCTGGTGGCGGTGCGTCCGGCACGGGCGCGTCGGCCCGCCGCCTCCTGGCTCGGCGACGTCGTGCGGAGGGCGTGCTCCTGGGACCAGGCCGTTGTCGTCGGTCACGAGTCCCAGGAGGGAGGCGACGTCGGGTGCGGCGCCGTCCTCGTCCACGGTCAGGCTCGTCTGGGCCGGCTCTGGCAGCTCCTCGGAGGGCTCCAGGAGGTCGACCTCCACGCCCAGCCTGTGGACCGCGCCGGGGGCGGCGTCGAAGGCGGCCCGAACCAGGGAGCGCTCGAGGTGGTCGGAGATGGTGGAGTTGCCGTTGCGCACGTCGAACTGCTGGGCCAGGCGCCGGGCCCAGCCGGTCATCTCGGCGTAGACGCGCGAGATGGTGGTGGAGGCCTCCAGACCCGGCAGCGGGTACCACAGGTCGGCGGACGGGACCTCGACGCCGAGGGCCTCCCTCACCGCGGCCGGCCCTGCTCCCGCCTCGCGCAGCACCAGGCTCATGCCGCGCAGGGCCGACAGCAGCACGTAGGGCGGACTCGGCCTGGGCCAGCCAGGACAGGTGACGGCGCAGGATCTCCAGGCCCTCGGGTCCACCCTGCCCCACGAGGGCCAGGTACTCCAGGTGGTAGGCCAGGAGATGAGGGCCTGGGGCTGCGGCGGATCTCCCGGTAGGAGCGCAGGTGCGCCTCCCAGGCCGCCCGGGGCCGACCGGAGGCCAGCAGGGGCAGCAGCGCGAGGGACTGCGTGGTCTGGGGCTGCACGGAGCAGCTGACGGCGCCGGTCAGCACGGGAACGGCGGTGGCCACGGCCAGCTCCCAGGCCTCGGTGCGGTAGGCGAAGGCGACCTGGCGCATCGGGTCGCAGCCCTCGCAGTCGGCGTTCTCGTCGCGGTGGGTGGCCCGCCAGGCGGCCAGCTCCTCGGCGGCCTCCTCCTCGAGTCCCAGCAGGCCGGCGACCGAGGCGCGCTCGCCGTGAACGACGTGCATGGAGGCGCCCTCGGCGCGGTAGAACTCCTCGAGGCTGGCCTCGAGCTGGCGCACCTTGTCCTTGGAGACCTTGGGGTTGGCGCCGGCCACGGCCACCGCCCACTTGAAGTGCCAGTGCAGGGTGCGTACCTGGGCGCTGTCGAAGGCCTCGGGGTGGCGCTGGTAGCGGCCGAGGTTCCACGCGAAGGGCGACAGCGCCTTCCATGCCTCGTTGCCCTGCTGGTAGGCCTCGGTCAGGGCCAGCCGGGTGGCGATCCGCAGGTCCTCGTCGCCCAGTGCGTCCGCCCAGCTGACGGCCTCCGCGATGAGGGCCGAGGTCTGGGGGCCGTGACCGAGGGCATCGGCGTAGGCCAGACGCTCGAGGATGTCTTCGCGTGTGGTCATGGAGTCTGTCCTTCCGGGCGGAGCCTGACGTTGCACCGTCATGAGGCGAAGGCTTCCACCGTGTGCTGCAAGAACGCACGGAATGCGATCCGCGCACCCCAGGGACGCCGTGGGAGGAGCGTCGTCCCGCACCGCTCACCGGTGAACGGTGGCATGGGCATATCGGGCTCCTTTCGTCCAGAGGGCGGTTGTCCGACGTCCAGTGTTACCGAACAGTTATAGAATCCGCTACTGCAACGGCCAGCGGCAACTCGGCCACGGGGCATGTCTGAAGCCGGAGCAACGTCCGGACCGGCCGGCTCCAGGACCGGGCACCCCTGACGGCGACTCCCACCACTCCAGTGTTTCCAGCGGGTGCCGCAGCGCCGGGTCCGCGAGACCCGCGCGTGCTAGGACACGAGCAGGGGCTTGGAGGTGTCGGTTGTCTCAACCCCGGTTCCGCGCTCAGCATCACTCGGGGCACCGGGGCCCGACCCGTCGACGACGGCCGCCATCTCCACCGTCGCATCCGACATGTCAGCGGGCATGCCCTCGACCATCGCACCCGCAGGTGTCTGCGCGCTCTCGCGCACCGGCTCCCCTCCCGTCGCCGCAGCAGTACCGGTGTCACCGGTGGGCCGGATGGGCTGGGGCGCATCGGGCAGGGCGATGACGGTCGCCCGGTCGCCCTCACCGTCAGTCTCAGTCTCCGGCTCGCTCTCGGCCTGGGGCCCGGGTTCGACCTCGGTCTCAGCCTCCGGCCCGACGGCGGGCCACTCGTCGGCATCGGCATCTTCGGCCGCAAGAAGGCTGAGGACCTCGCGCAGGGCGCCGTCGATGCCCTCGAGGATGAAGTCCATGGTGCCGGCGAGCTGGGCGTCGTCGAGCCCGACCCCGATGTTGGTGAGAGCCTCGGCGCACAGGGCCAGGCCGGCGTCGTCGACCTCGGTGTAGAGGGCGGGGATGAGCCGGGCCGCTGGAGACCTCCTGGGCCACGGCGCGCACCCGCGAGAGCGCCGCGGCTCCCGGGAGGGCGGCGGCGAGCCGGTGGTGGGCGCGCACGACGAGGATCCGGCGGTCGACCACCGTGAGCACGTAGTCGAATCCGGACATCGAGGAGCGCACCACTCCCTCGGACAGGTCGATGTCGTAGCGGTGACCGCGCGTGGCCATCCAGGCGGCGAGCCGCCTGAGGGTCACGGTCGGGGTCACCGACCCCTCCGGCTGATTCCACCAGGCCATCAGTCCTCCTCCCAGGTGACGAGCTCGGGGAAGCGCTCCTCCACGGCGGAGAAGAAGGCGCGGGTCATGCCCAGACCCATGTCCATGAAGGCGTCGAGCTGGGCCTCGCTCATGCCCGCACCGACGTAGGCCACCATCTGGGTGCTCAGCAGAAGCAGGCGCGGGTCATGGGCGGGGGTGACGGCCAGGTCCGGGCCGTAGGTGGAGCGGTGCTGGGCGTCGACGAAGGCGCGCATCTCATCGAGGCGCTCGGCTTCCGGGCGTCCGCGCCACATGCCGGCCACGACGAGGGCGGCCTCCTCGTCGTGGAGGTAGACGCCGATGTCGCAGCCCGGGAAGCCCATGAAGACGGCGCCGTCCTCCTCAGGGCCGGCGGCGATACCGTGCCGGGACAGCCAGGTCTCCACCCTGTCCAGGGTCAGAGCCGGTTGCGCGCTCATGGGATCTCTCGCCTCCTTCCCGGTACGGGGCGTGGTGCGGGTTCGGTGCGGATGGCGCCGCCTGGGGTGTGCGGCGCGACTGGTTGTCCGGCTCAGGGCCGGTGGTGGCACAGGACGAGCCGTCAGAACTCGATGTCGGAGGCGATGTCCGCGACCGTGTCGACCTGGCCGGCACCAACCTGTGCGCTGCGCACGCTACCCGCAGATGCCCCCCGGCCCCTAGTCGAGCCCGGGGCGCCGACGGCGTCGGGCCAGTTCCCCCTGGCCGATCCCGCAGGCCTGGCTGGTCCGGCGGGGCCTGCGGAGGCGGTGGGGCCACCAGGACCGTCCGGGAGTCGCCCCAGCGCCTGGTCCAGGGAGCGGCCCAGGACACTGGAGGCCGATTCGGCCAGGGTCAGGCACCGCGAGTCCATCTGCTCGGAGGTCTTGTAGCCGCGGCGGCCGGCGGCCGGGCCTCGTCGTCCTTTGCCGGTGCGGGCAATGGGCTCGTTGCGCCCCGCGCGGGTGCGCTGGGCAGCGCCGGAGGCGGCGGCGCCTGCTCGCCCGTCCGCCCTGGCAGCGGATGACCGGGAGGGGGAGGAGCTGTCTTGGGACTTCTTGCGGAAGCCGACCATGGTGGTCCTTTCGCGAATGGTGTCGAACGGCGTCGGGCCGGGCGGATGGGGGGTAGGAACGCTAGCGGGGCACCTCGCAGGAGAGCTGGTCGGCGGCGGGCCTGCTGGCTCCACAGCTCCTCGGTGAAGGTGTTGTCCAGGATGGAGCGGGCCAGGGGCTCGTCGGGGCGCATGATGTCGCGCACCGTCTGGAGGATGAGCTGGCGGCGGTCGTCGAGGCCCTCCTGGCCCAGGATCTGGGGCCGAGCGGCCCAGGGCGCCCGTGAAGTTGACGTACTCATGGCGTGGTACTGGGGGAGACCTCGTCGGGGCGCAGCTGGTGGGTGCGGGTCTCCAGAGCGTTGCGCACGTCGCGGCGCAGGGCCTCCTGGCCGCCCTCGAGCGCACGTAGAAGGCAGCAGACGGTTCATCGCGAGGTGGTGGGCGATGGCGTAGTCGACGTAGTAGAAGAAGCCAGGCCCACCCTCCTCGGCGGACTGCTCGGACTCGGACTTCGCCACTCGGCGTAGCAGGTGGTCTTGGCAACCTCCTTGGCCCAGGTGGGTGCGGCCACCATGGCCGGGGTGGGCTGGAAGGCCACGCGCGACTTGCAGCGCGGGCAGGTGATGAACACCGGCATGTGGTAGAGCTCGGGCAGCGGCACCGGGTCGCCGCACTTGTCGCAGGTGAAGGAGAACTGGGCCTGGCGCCAGTCGGTCATGGCCCGGTTCCACTCCTCGCGGGCCTGCTCGGCACGGCCGGGGGCGAAGACCTCCTCGATGATGTTGCGCAGTCGCGCCTCGAAGCTGCCCACGAGGTTGGCCGCGTCCTGGAGGCGGGCGGAGAGCTGACGGTCCTCCTCGATGGACAGGTCGGCGTCGATGTCCAGGAAGGGGGCGAAGTGCTTGGCGAAGACCCGCTGGGCCTTGGTGTGCAGGAACATGATCTGGGCCTCGACCTCCGAGCGGAAGGCTGAGACGGAGGCCGGGTCGGTGATCTGCATCTCCATCGCGGTGCGGGCCGAGCTGACGCCGAACTCCCGGGCGCGAGCCTCCAACCGGTCCAGGTAGGTGCTCAGGCGCTGAGTGAGTGCCTGAAGCCGCCGGTAGTAGCGGACGTAGGCGGACATGTCAGGCTCCTTGCGGTGGAGGATCGGGATTATCACTGAGGAAGGCGCCGATTGTCGAGGCTGTGGACACGCGACCTCGGGGTCGGCGACAACGCCGACGCGCGAGCCCGGCGCAGAGGCACCCACGACTGCCAGCACTGTGGATGCTACTCAACTGGAGACTTCAACTGCGACCTGTTCGTGATCTTCTGACGGCGCAGCGCCCGGCATTCGGACGCGGTTCCCCCTTGCCATTCCTCCGTCAACGACGGCTTCTCCTCCGCCCACAACGGCGATGCCACACAGGAGAAAAAGTCCCGGTAGGAACCGCACCGGGGCGGGCCCGGAAACATCAGCAGGTGACAAGGATCACGGTGTCGCTGCGGACACAATTGGCCTGGTCATGACCTACCTCGAGATCTTTCCGTGACCCACAGGTGGCCCAACGCCCTTCAACCGTGCGGTCGCAGGGTAAGCCGCGCGTTCGTGCCCTCTACCCCTCGAACGCACGACCCAAGGTACGAACGCGACGACGAGGCTCCCGCCCCGCTGTCTTACAGGCGGGCGGTGCGAGCGGCGTCGAGACGCAAAGTAAGGCGCGTACCGGGAGCGTGGGGGCGCTGAGTCAGGGCGGTGGCACGGGCCGGCTCACGCTCAGCCGCAGCATCGGTGCCGACACCGGCCTTTCCGGCCGGCCCAGCCGGCTCGGCGAGCTGGTCGGGGTCGAGCTCGACCTCGACCTCCCACTGGCCGCGGCGCAGTCGCGAGGCCAGCACGGTGGCCGGCAGGGTCTCCGGTGTCGCCGGCATCTCCGTCTGCGCGGACCCGCCCCGCGCCTCCGGGTCCCCCACGGCCTCTTCCACGACGCGCAGCGCGCCGGGGGCGAGGGCGAGCTCGCCGACGACGTCGAAGCCCAGGAACCGCGCCACCTTGCTGCTTCCGGGGTCGGCCCACAGGCGCTGGGGGGTGTCCAGGCGCAGAAGGCGACCGGCCTCCATGACGCCGACCCGGTCGGCCACGGTCATGGCCTCGTCCTGGTCGTGGGTGACGTAGAGCGCCGTCGTGCCGCCCCGGCGCAGGATGGTGCGCACGTCGGTGGCCAGCTGCTCGCGCAGGGCCCGGTCCAGGGCGGACAGGGGCTCGTCGAGCAGCAGCAGCCTCGGCGCCGGGGCCAGCGCCCGGGCCAGCGCCACCCGCTGGGCCTGCCCGCCGGACAGGGTCGTCACGCGCCGCCGCTCGAAGCCGGGCAGGCCGACGAGCTCGAGCATCTCGCACACCCGTTCACTGCGCTGGGCGCGCGGCAGACCGGTGAGCCCGTAGGCGATGTTGCTGCCGACGTCGCGGTGCTCGAAGAGCTGGCCGTCCTGGAACATGAGGCCGAAGCCGCGCTTGTGGACGGGCACGCGCACCATGCTCCGCCCGTCCCAGGCGACCTCGCCGGCGGCCACGTCCTCCAGGCCGGCCACCGCGCGCAGCAGGGAGGACTTGCCCGGAGCCCGAGGCCCCTAGGAGGGCGACGACCTCGCCGGCGGCCACCTCCAGGTCGACGCCGTCGACGGCGCGCAGGTCCCCGTAGGTCACCGCGAGCCCGCGCACGGACAGGCCCGCAGAAGCGCTGGTGTCACTGGTAGTCGGGCTCATGGCCGCTCGCCTCCGTCCGTCCTGGGCCCGCGCGGCCCGGGCCGTCTCGTTGTTCTCGCCTGTGGTACCCGCCGAGTGCCGGCCGGTCTCCGCGGAGGCTGCGCGCTGCAGGGGCGGGCTCGATGCGGCGACGCCCTGCCCGGTCTCGACGTCGCGCCCGCGCTCCCGCCCCGCCCGGGGCCGAGCCGGGTCTGGAGCCACTCGCATCCGAGCATGACGGCGGCGCTGCCCACCGCCAGGACCACGCCCCCGGCCAGCGCCATCCCCTGGTTCTGGGAGCCGGGGCTGCCGATGAGCCGGTAGACGACCACCGGCAGGGGTCGGCTCCTGGGGGCGGGCCAGGAACGACGTCGCCCCGAACTCCCCAGCGACGTCGCCAGGGCGAAGCCGGCCGCCAGCCCGCCGGCGCGCAGCAGCTGGGGACCGTCCACGGTCAGCAGCACCCGGCCGGGCCCGGCCCCCAGGGCGGCGGCCGCCTCGCGCTGGCGCGGGTCGATGGCGCGCAGCGCCGGCAGCAGGGTGCGCACCACGAGCGGGACGGCCACGACGGCCTGCGCCAGCGGCAGGATCCACCAGGAGCGGGTCAGGGCCAGCGGCGGGCGCGCCAGGGTGATGAGGAAGCCGAAGCCGACCGTCACGGCGGAGACGCCCAGCGGCAACATGAAGGCGGCGTCGAGCCCGGTGATGATTCGGGCGAGCGCCCGGCTGCGGGGTCGGCGCGAGACGACCAGGCACACCGCCACCCCCAGGCTCAGGGCGATGGCCGCGGCCGCCACGGCCACGCTCACCGAGTTCGCGGCCGCCTCCCACACGGTCACGAGCAGGGCGCTGCGCCCGCCGGTCGTGCCCAGGTCGGTGTAGTTGGCCAGCGTCCAGGCGCCGTCGCGCTGCAGGGAGCGCGCCACCAGCACCGCCATCGGCGCCACCAGCAGCCCCCGACCGTGATGGCGGTGAGCGCGAGCGCGGGGGCGTCGGCGGCGCGCAGCCGTGGGGCGGGCACCTCGGTGCGCAGGCGCAGGCGCGTCTGGGTGACGGCGCGCGCCCGCTCGGCCACCCACAGGGCCAGGGCGATGACGCCGAGCTGGACGACCGACAGGACGGCGGCGCCCCGCAGGTCGAGGTACTGGGTGGTCAGCCGGTAGATCTCGGTCTCGATGGTGCCGATCCCCACGCCGCCGAGCACGAGCACCACCCCGTAGGCGGTGGCGCAGAACAGGAAGGTCAGGGAGGCGGCCGAGGCGATGGCGGGGGCCAGCGCGGGCAGGGTGACGGTGGCGAAGGCCCGCATCGGCGAGGCCCCCAGCGTCCCGGGCGGCCTCCACGGCGCGCGGGTCGAGGCGCGACCACATGGTGCCCACGGTGCGCACCACGAGCCCGTAGTTGAAGAAGGCCAGCGCGGCCACGACCGCGGTCAGGGTCCCGTCCAGGTTCAGGGCCTCCAGGGGACCGCCGCGGGTGACCAAGGCGTGGAAGGCGACGCCGACGACGACGCTGGGCAGCACGAAGGGCACGGTCACCACCCCGCGCAGCAGGTCGCGGCCGGGGAAGGCGCGCCGGTAGAGGACGAGGGCTCCGGGGATGCCGAGGGCCACGCACACGGCGGTGCCGAGTACCGCCTGGGTGAGGGTCTGCGTGAGGATCTGCCAGGTGCGCTCGCGGGCCAGGACCTCGCCGAAGCCGGTCAGGTCCAGGGCGCCGTCGGGGGCGAGGCCGCGGCCCATGAGTGTGGCCACGGGCCAGGCGAAGAAGACCGCCAGGAAGGCCAGCGGGCCGACGACGGCCAGGGTCCAGCCGGCGCGCTCGCCCCAGCCGGGCCGGGGGCCGCCGCGCGTCGAGCGCCGCCGCCTCGACCGGAAGTCCGGCTGCACCCGACGCCGGTACCGGCACGGGGAGGCTCCGGCGTCGGGCCGCGCGGCGGCGTCGGCCCCTGGCGTCTCCTCGCCCGGCGTGCTCACTTGCCGACGGCCTCGGTCCAGGTGTTCAGCCACTCCTCGCGGTGCGTGGTGATCTCCTTGGGGTCGACCTTCACCGGCGACTTCGACAGCTGCCCGAACTTGGTGAGGGTCTCGGGCAGGGCGGCGTCGGGCAGGACCGGGTACATGTACATCTGGCCGGGGATGTCCTCCTGGACGGCCTTGGAGAGCATCCACTCCACGAAGGCCTTGCCTCCCTCGGGGTTGGCGGCGCCCTTGAGGACCCCGGCGTACTCGACCTGGCGGAAGGCCGTGTCCAGCAGGGCGGAGGTGGAGCTGGAGCTCTTGTCCTTGGAGACCGTGAAGGAGGGCGAGGAGGCGTAGGAGACGACGATGGGATAGGTGCCCTTGCCGCTGCCGGAGAAGTCGGTCTCGTAGGCGGCGCTCCAGTCCTCGGCGATCCGGGCGCCGTTGGCCATGAGCTGCTTCCAGTAGCTGCCGAAGGAGCCGGCGCCGAAGTGGCCGATGGTGGCCAGCAGCCAGGCCATGCCGGGCGAGGAGTTCGTGGGGTTGATGGCCACGAGCAGGCCCTTGTACTCGGGCTTGGTGAGGTCCTCGAAGGTGGCCGGGGGCGTGAGGCCCTTGCCGGTGAAGTAGCCGGTGTCGATGTTGAGGCAGACGTCGCCGACGTCGATGGGCGCCAGGGCCGGGGTGTCGGCGACGACGTAGCTCTCGGCGCCCTTGGGCAGGGTGACGGTGGCGGAGGTGTCGATGACGCCCTGGTCGAGGGCGCGGGTGGCGTAGGTGTTGTCGATGCCGAAGACGGCGTCGCCCAGGGGGGCGTCCTTGGTCAGGACGAGCTTGTTGACCAGGGCGCCGGCGTCCCCGGAGGTGGCGACCTTGAGGGTGTAGCCGGTCTCGGAGGTGAAGGCCTTCTGCAGGTCCTCCGAGACGTGGAAGGAGTCGTGGGTGACGACGGTGACGGTCTTGGAGTCGGCCTGGGAGCCGGCCTTCTTGCCCTTGCCGCAGGCGGCCAGGCTCAGGCCGACGGCGCCGGCGGCGGTTCCGGCAAGAACGGCGCGGCGGCTGAGGGCGGGCGGGCCCGGCCAGGGGCGGCGGGTGGACTGGATGCTCATGTGTGCCTCCTGGATGGTTCTCCGGAGGGCCCGGACGCCGTCTGCGGCGCGCCGGGGAGATGGTCTCGACTTCCTTCGCCGGTACTAACCGGAGCAGGTTCGAGGGTCTGCGGGCTTCCGCACTCTCAGCGCCGTCGGCGGCGGTCCATCAGCCAGTGCGGCCGGGCCGACGACGGGGCGCTCCCCTGTCGTTGCAGGTCAACTGTAGTTCGAGGCCACCCGTCGACACCAACTCCGGTGCCCCGCACCACGAAACCCATCGCCCTGGCGCACCACTCTCCTGCGTCACCCTCCCGCACGGGACCGGCAGCCGGCAACTTCTGGAGCCGTCCCATTGGGACCCACCGACCTTACGTCTTATGACGCTGGAGCTTGGTTGGCCATGACCTCGGCCGCGACAGCGAGCGGATCCATGGGATCCCCGTCCAGCAGACGGGAAAGGTCGTCACCCGTTCCGGCCAGGAAGCCGTGCCTTATGACGCTGGCGATCGAGAGCATCAATGGCAGGCGGAAGGCCGGCATCCCACCCCCGGCGAGCAGTTGCCGGTAGTCGCCCAGGCTCATGTCCCTCACCTCGCAGGCCAGGCGGTCTGCGATGTCGGCGACGGTCACCGTACGGTTTCCCACCAGTTCGTAAACCCTCCCCTCGTGCCCGCCTGGGTCGCTGAGGACCGAGGCGGCCGCGCGGGCCAGGTCTCGTCGTGCCACCGCGGCGATGGCCCCGTCACCCAGCGGCGACACGATTCTCAGCGCTTCTCCTTGCTTCTCCCACGACAGCGGGGCCGCGAGAATCTCGGCGTAGACGCCGTTGCGCAGAATGGTCCATGTCATGCCGCTGGCCATGATGATTCGCTCAGTGACTCGGTGCGGCAGAGCCATCGACAGGTGGTCTCCCGCGCCAGTGAGGCTCGTGTAGGCGAGGTGAGAGACGCCGTCGCGCGCCGCGACCTCAACAGCGACGCGGTTGAAGGCGATCTGCCGGTCGTCCTCCTGCGCCCCGGCGGACACCAGCAGCAGGGTGTTGACGCCGGTGAAGTCCAGGCTGTCCGGGGCGCTGAAGTCAACATGCCGTTGCCCCGCCGACGGCGTGCGGCTGCCACCCACCGCCGGAATACCGCGAGCGCGCAGCTCCGCCAGGACGGCCGAGGAGAACCGTCCGCTCGCACCGGTCACCATGATCATGAGTAGTCTCCTTCAGACTCAACCGCACTGAGGAAGCCGCCTCCCGCGGCCACCGAACCTTCTGCGCATGAGCCTGAGGCATCGTGCACGCACCTACAAGGAGGCAGTTTCTTGTCACCGACGCACAGCGATGTGACCACCGAGGACCCCGGTCCGGTGCCTCTGGAGCGCTGCACCCGGGTGCACCGCGAGGATCCCGGCATCCGGGCGGTCCACGACCGGCTAGGAGACAAGTGGTCCCTGCTGGTCATCGTGGAGCTGACGCACGGTCCGCTGCGTTTCCGGCAGCTGCAGCGCGCCGTCGGCGGAGTCTCGCAGCGCATGCTCACCCTGACGGTGCGGCGTCTGGAGCGCGACGGGCTGGTGCGCCGCACGGTCTACCCCACGGTTCCCGCCCAGGTCGACTACCGGCTCACCGAGATGGGGGCGAGCCTGACGCATCTACTGAGAGCCCTGGCCGACTGGTCGCTGGCGCACCGGAAGGACATCGCTCAGGCCCAGACCGATTACGACCGCGCCCACGCGGGCAGGCCCATACGTTAGATCGAGGCGCGAGCCTCCCGCACGGGCGGGTACCCCGACCTCACGCTAGGGAGGAGCCGGGGCGCGTGCCGTCGTCCGAAGGGTGGAGGGCCGCCTCCCACGGATCGTCCCAACAACGCCCACACTCATCCTCAGCCGCCTCCTAACTTGATCGCATGAGCGCGAGGCGGCACCAGCCGGCCCCGGTTCTATGATGAGCTCCGGCTCGTCAACCCCGCCGTCCCGCGCAATGCCAGGAAGAGCTCTCCTCCTCGGCGACCAAGCCCCTGCCCTACGAGGAGCCCACCCATGAGCACCCCTGGCTCCTCCCCGCTCCGCTGATCGATATCACCGCACTGGCGCTGTGGTGGGGGCTCCTCAACCTCTCACGGCGCCGCGACAATCGCCGGCTGCGCAACGGAATTCTGTTCCTGCTCCTGGCCGGTACCGCAGTGAGAGCACTGCTCCATCTCGCCTCACTCATCCCCGCCCTCAAGGTCCCGGTGGGACTGGGCAGCATCGCCTTCTTCCTGCTCATCGCCCTCATGCCGTTCCTGCTCATGTTCAACGGCGTCGTCCTCATCCGTCGCGAGGGCAGGCGCCTGAGCAATCTGCTGTGCCTGGCGGCCGGTCTGGGACTCATCGCCGCACCGATGGCCGCCGCCGCCCTCGTGGCCACCGCCAACCCCTGGGCACTCCTGGTCGCCGCGCTCATGTTCTGCGCCTGCGCCTACCTGGGCGTCTTCCTCCTCATCTTCCTGGGTCAGACGGTGGTGCAGCGGATCTGGGGCGGGCGCCGGACCGTGCCGCACCCCGACGTCGTCGTGGTCCACGGCGCCGGGCTCATCAACGGGAAGGTCGGGCCGCTGCTGGGCTCGCGGATCGCCGGCGGCATCGACGCCTGGCGCGAGGAGGAGGCCCTCCGCCCAGGCGTACCACTGCTGGTCATGAGCGGCGGACAGGGCGTCGATGAGCCGATCAGCGAGGCGCGTGCCATGGCCGACTACGCGATCGCCCGCGGCATCCCGCCCGAGCGGATCCTCCTGGAGGACCTCTCGACGACGACCCGCACGAACATCTCCTGCACCCGTGACCTCCTGGCTGAGCGCGGCATGGTCGACCCGCAGGTGCTGCTGGTGACGAGCTCCTTCCACGCGGTGCGCACCGCGATCCTCGCCTCCGACATGGGGGTGCCGTGGGCGGTGGCGCCGGCGCGCACGGCCTGGTTCTACATCGTCAACGCCTGGCTGCGCGAGTACGTTGCCGTGCTGACCTACCGGCGCCGCACCGCCCTGGCCTGCGGTGCCGTCGCCGGGGTCTTCGCCGTGCTGTATGCGCTGCTGGTCCTCGGCGCCCAGACGGGGCTCATCGGCTGAAAGGCGCCACGCGGGCGGACACTGGCTGCGCCGTCGGCCCAGGTGCGGCATGATCGGGGCGGAACGGGCCGACACCATCGGTCCGCCGCCAGCACGCAGGTACCCACGACGCCGCCCGGCCCGGGCGCAAGGAGGACTCAATGAGCGCACAGGACCCCGCCCAGATCGACCAGACCACCGACTTCATGTGGAAGGCGACCGCGGCCGTGGCCACGCTCGCCTCCGGGTTCGTGGCCGAGAAGGTCGTGGCGCTCGGCTGGCGGGCGATCTCCGGCCGGCCGGCCCCACGCGAGGAGGACCAGCTCCTCAACTACAAGCTGGCCGAGATCGTCACCTTCGCCATCATCTCCGGGGCCACCGTCACCCTGGTGCGTGAGCTCGGACTGCGCCAGGCCGCCAAGTGGTACAGCGCCCGCCGCCCCGACTCCCCTACGCGCAGCGCGCCATCAGCAGCTGAGGACTCCGTCCGTGCCGGCCCCATTGCGGGGTCGGCAAACTTTTGCGGTCCCGTGTCACGATTGGCGACTTTTCCCGCCCGAGCACCGTTCGCGAGGGGCCTCCACACACTCGACACCACAGCATCTTCGCAGGTCAAAGCCAGTTTTCGAGGTTCCTGTCGAGCTCACGGCCGCCGGCCGCGCTCGAAAAGTCGCCAATCGTGACACTTTTTCCTCTGCCGCACTTCAGCCAACCCGCTCCCCGCCGACCCCCGGGTAGGCTGACGGGGAGCGCCAACGGTGTGCCGCGCAGGCGACCCTCCGGGGCGCCACCGGCCCACCTCCCAGCGCTTCCGCCTTTGCCTTCGAAGACCTGAGGAAGCCCACCCCGATGAGTGCCGTGCAGATCGTCTGTGTCGTCATCGTCGTCATCGCCACGACGATCGGTATCGCAGTTTTCGCACGTGCCTGTTTCACTATTGGCGCCCGCATGGCCGTGGGGCGCGCGGCCGCGCCGGAGCGTCTGCGCCCGGTCGGTCGGCGCCTGGTGCTCACGCTGGGTGCGCTCGTGGGCCACACCGCCTTCAAGGGCCGCCCCTTCATCAAGGCCGCCCACTGGCTGGTCATGGTGTCCTTTCCGCTGCTGTTCCTCACGCTCGTGGCCGGCTACGGGCAGGTCCTGGGCGGGGCCGACTTCGCGCTGCCGCTCATCGGGCACGCCGCCTGGTGGGCCTGGATCGTCGAGCTCATCGCCTGGCTGTCCACGTTCGGGATCGTGGGTCTGACCATCCTGCGCTGGCGCATGACCCGGGCCGGCCGGGCCGCCCCGCCCTACGCCCCGGACTCCGACGGCGGCAAGCGTCCGCGCACCTCACGCTTCGCCGGGTCGACGTCGGCCCAGGCGAAGTTCGTCGAGGCCACCATCATCGGAGTGGTCGCCTGCGTGCTGGCGCTGCGGATGCTGGAGCACGCTTTCCTCACCGCCTCCCCCGACCCGGCGCAGCGGGCCCTGGCCTCCTGGACGCACTTCCCGCTGACGGCCTGGACCGGCCCGCTTCTCGCCCACGTGAGCACCGACGCCCTGGGCAACGCGATCCTCGTCGTCGCCACCATCAAGGTGGTGCTGTCGATGACCTGGTTCGTCGTCGTGGGCCTGCAGCCCTCGATGGGCGTGGCCTGGCACCGGTTCCTGGCGATCCTCAACGTCTACGCGCGCCGCGAGGTGGACGGTTCCAAGGCCCTGGGCCCGCTCCAGCCGCTCATGGTCGGCGACGAGCCCCTGACCGAGGCCAGCATGGACGCGCTGGAGGAGGCCATGGAGGCCGCCGACTCCGGTGAGGGCCCTGAGGTGCGCCTGGGCGTGGGCCGCATCGAGGACTTCACCTGGAAGGGCCTGCTGGACTTCTCCACCTGCACCGAGTGCGGTCGCTGCCAGGACCTGTGCCCGGCGTGGAACACCGGCAAGCCCCTGTCCCCCAAGCTGTTCGTCATGGCGCTGCGCGACCACCACGCCGCGGCCGCCCCCTACCTGCGGGCCGCGAGCGCCCTGGGCGTCGAACCCGACGACGTCACCGAGGAGATGGTGGCCTCCCGCCCGACCTCCGGCGGACTGATCGGCAAGGCGCTGGGCATGCACGACGGGCTGGCACGCGAGACGAACCTGGGCCTGGAGCCGGGCACCGCCCACACCGGCGACGTGCTCGGCGCGCTGCTGGCGGCCAGGCGGCCCCCACCGAGACGGGCGTGGCCACGCGCCCCGCTCCCCTGGCCGGGGAGGTCATCCCCGCCGACGTCCTGTGGGCCTGCACCACCTGCGGGGCCTGCGTGGACCAGTGCCCGGTGGATATCGAGCACGTCGACCACGTCGTCGACGTGCGCCGCCAGCAGGTGCTCGTGGAGTCGGCCTTCCCCAAGGAGCTCGGCGGCATGTTCCGCAAGATGGAGTCCAAGGGGAACCCGTGGGGGGCTGCCGGCTCGCAAGCGCATGGACTGGGCCAGAACCTGGACTTCGAGGTGCCGGTCATCGGCGACGACGTCGAGAGCGCCGCGGACGTCGACTACCTGTTCTGGGTCGGTTGCGCGGGCGCCTACGAGGACCGGGCCAAGAAGACGACGCGGGCGGTGGCCGAGCTGCTGCACACCGCGGGGTGAGCTTCGCGGTCCTCGGCGACGCCGAGACCTGCACCAGCGACCCGGCCCGGCGCGCGGCAACGAGATCCTCTACCAGATGCTCGCCGCGCAGAACGTGGAGACCCTGGGTGAGGTCGGGGCGCAGAGGATCGTGGTGACCTGCGCGCACTGCTTCAACACGATCTCGCGGGAGTACCCGCAGATCGGGGGCCGCTACGAGGTCGTCCACTACACCCAGCTGCTGAACCGGCTCGTGCGCGAGGGCGGCTGCGCCCCTGCCGCCGCAGGCCACGGGCGGTTCGACGGTGTCCGACGCCCCACCCGCTTCCCCGGCCCCGGACGCGCTGACACCCGTCTCCGGGGAGACCGGCGACTCACCGGCTGGGGACACTCCGACAGAGAGCACGGAGACCACTGCACCTCAGGCCGAGACCCCGGCGGCGCCGTCGGACCGAGAGGCAGCCGGTCAGGTGGCGGGCGAGCCGGTCATCCCGACGGTCACCTACCACGACGCCTGCTACCTGGGCCGCCACAACCAGGTCTACTCCCCGCCGCGCGAGCTGCTGGAGGCGACCGGCGCGACCACGGTGGAGATGCCGCGCAGCCACGAGCGGGGCTTCTGCTGCGGGGGCGGTGGGGCGCGCCTTCATGGAGGAGACCATCGGGACGCGCATCGCCGTGGAGCGCTCGCGCGAGGCCATCGGCACCGGCGCGCAGGTCATCGCCACCGCCTGCCCCTTCTGCACCACGATGCTCTCCGACGGCGTCGCCTCCGAGGGCGCCGACGTGCGGGTCACGGACGTGGCCACCCTCATGCTGGAGGCCGTGCGCCGCGGCGGGGAGTAGCCGGACGTCGGCCTCACCCCGTGGGCTCGGCCGGGGGACATTCCACGCGGCCGGGGACACGGTGGGGTCTGGTGGTGGATGTGGACTGCTAGGTGTTTTTCGGACACTGCTTGTTTTGTGCTTCAGGCCGCCTTCTTCAGGTCCAGGAAATCGCGTTCGACCTCGTTCGGGGTGCGATACCCTAGGGCTGAGTGAAGACGAATATGATTGTATCTCAACTCGATCCACGAGGCAATATCGTTCATCGCTTTGTCCTTCGTTGGGTATACCATCCGGTACACTCTCTCATTCTTGAGAGTGGCATTGAA
>BNJU01000596.1_pt1 | contig 106572 bp, 209 predicted proteins | sample 8539281 | NCBI WGS metagenome assembly BNJU01 (sample SAMD00202456, study PRJDB9452) | human saliva metagenome | isolation source: human saliva | place: Japan | reverse complement strand
TTTCTCCTTGTTTCTCTTCAAAGTTCAATAAAAACGCTGATTTTCTGACCGCACTTGACTGTGCAGTCGTTTGCGTTTTCTTGAACGACGATGATAATTCTAATACGCTGTTCATGTAACGGCGAATATTTCTCGACATATTGATAGGCTTCATAACCGCGAGCGTAGCCATATTTTAAAGTTTAGAATAATGACGCTTTACCGATAATAGTTGAAGATTGTTTGTTTTACATCTAGCCAGTTTATCTGGGTTGCCCCCTAAGATGGTTTAGCGACGAGCATCTAAAATATGCCCTAATCCCATGTATGTCGCTAAACGAAATACCAAATTCGATCCTCTTCTGGAATACTGTCAGGGTATTTGGGCGGAGTAGCCAATGCAGGTGTTCGAGTCCGCTTTCATACTTTGTTCAGCATCTGTACGATTATTAATATTCATCCGCTAAAGCCGTATCTTTGGTGAGCATCATCATTCCACGTACGCCAGTTGGAGAGGTGGCATAAGGGTCCCAGTGCGATTCTTGAGTAGGCCACAGCAGCTAATAATCGCCAGATCTAAATTCCTTTAGTATACAGAGCGGTTGATATGGGAGAATCAACCGCTTCGAAATAAGCTGAGTATCTACATAGTCAGAGCGGTAATATGGCGAAATATTTTTCCTCAATACGATCAATTAATCCTGTTTCAATGGCATTATTCACTGAAATCCAACAAGCCTGCTTGTAGCTCATTATAGTTTATGGAAAGATACCAGTGCACGGTCATTTCATCCGTTGGGTCAAATGCAATTGCTAAGTTAGGGCGAATTTGTTGTGCAGCACGCCATCATACTATTTGCAATGGTGTAAAGAATTTTGCCTTCCTACTTGAATTAACAATTCTTCTTGGGTCAACTGCTTGTTATTCTGCCATTTAAGTGCAGGAGTTTCTTCTGTGCAAGGATAGTAATTTTTCTAAGTCTTCCCCGCAGAAATGATAATTTCTTGCTGTGACTTGCTAAATCTTTCGGGCGATTTTCACTTTTTATACACAAGCTGCCAGAAGCGGAAGTATCAGATAGCTACTGTAAAATTTTCTGCGTTGAGGCTGGAATAAAAGATTCAGCTGCAATATCAATATTGTTGTTCTCTAATTCGTTAAAAAGTTGATCGTTATTTTCTAAGGTTTTGTTGTAAACGAACCTAAATAATCAGCAAAGTTTTTGCTAATTCGTATTCAACCAGATTCTCCCTCATTCCAATAAAATAGTAAATGGGATTGTTAATGAATGCCAGACAATAAAAGAGCTACCGCGATTTTTGATCAGTAATGTATAGGGTTTTACTCCGATTGCATAATTTTTTGCCAAGGGAACACCATATCACTGCCCAGTAATAATGCAAAAGCAGCAATAATACGTAAAAATAGACCTTTCAATAGATAAACCTTATAAATTGAAATGAGAAGTTGTAACAGGGTAAGACAATAAAAAGCCCCTTTTACTTCAAGGGGCTGTTAAATAGGTTAATGTTTAGCGATCTCGCCCGATCACGTTCATTGAAAAGTGAGGTCGTTTTTGTCGTTAAATTTACGATTGACGACGTTCGCGTTACGTTGACCACGGAAGCGATCTTGGCCTCAGTCTCCTCGTTCATTACGGCGACCTTTTCCACCAAAGTCATTACCACTACGTCTATTGTCTGACTGTGCTGCGCCCATAAAAGCTCATTTGCATTTGTTTATTTAAAACGCGCGTTTTACCGAATTGTTGGAGCAATTCTTTTGTACTCTGTGCGGTAATTCAACGGTGAAAGTACTCATCGTAAGTTTGATATGGCCAATATAACGGCTGTTAATATCACCTTCATTTGCGATCGCACCTACGATATGACGCACTTCACACCATCCGCACGACCCACTTCGATACGATATAAATCCATCGGCTGTGGTGTGCCGTAGCCTTTACGTTCACTACGACGTTCAGCCGAACTGAGTTTTGCGACGATCACCGCGATCATTACGGTCACGACGACGTTTATCCATTGGAGATCAGGGTGGAAGAATGAGTTTTTGTTTACCTTGAAGCAACATCAACATCGCTGCAGCAATATCTTCTTGATCTCGATCAGCCGTGAATAAATCTTCCAATAAGCTGCGATACATTTCCGAGATCGTGATGTTCAATTGCTTGGTAATCTTGTCTTGGAATTTCTTACGACGACAAGCTTGTAACACTTCATGATTTGGCAATTCAACTTCATTGATTGGTTTTTCATCAAGTGTTCGATATTACGAAGTAAACGGCGTTCACGTGGTTCAACGAATAATAATGCACGACCAGAACGACCTGCACGACCGGTACGGCCGATACGGTGAACGTAAGACTCTGCATCAAGCGGGATGTCATAGTTCACTACAAGGCTGATTCGTTCAATATCGATACCGCGCGCAGCCACATCGGTTGCAACGACGATATCAAGACTACCATTACGTAAGCGATCTAAGGTTTTGCTCACGTATTGTTGAGTCATATCACCGTTTAATGCCGCAGCACGGAAACCGTGTTTTTCTAATAATTCAGTCACATCTAGTGTACCTGTTTTGAGTGCGAGTAAAAATGATTGCCGCATCAAACTCTTCCACTTCTAAGAAGCGTAATAATGCCTCATTTTACGGAAACCTTGAACATACCAACAATTTTGTTCAATATCCGGCGCATTATCGTTATTTACTTTTGATTTTTCACTTCTTGTGGATTGTTCATGAAGCGTTTTTGTGATACGACGAATTGGCTCCAGGCATAGTCGCTGAGAAAAGGCAGTTTGGGTGCTCTTCCGGTAATTCAGCCATAACAGTTTCTACATCATCAATAAAGCCCATACGAAGTATTTCATCTAACTTCATCAAGAACGATCGCTTTTTAATTCAGATAGATTTAATGTGTTACGACGGATGTGATCCAAAAATACGACCAGGTGTACCTACAACTTGTGCACCTTGTTTTAATGCACGTAATTGGATGTCATAGCTTGACCACCATAAAGGGTCACGATATTGATACCTTTTGCATATTTCATGAAGTGTTCGCTAGCATCAGCAACTTGAATTGCAAGTTCACGCGTTGTTGCCATCACCAATAATTGTGGATGTTTTGCGGGATCAATTTTTGCCAAAAGAGGTAAAGAGAATGCGGCAGTTTTACCACTACCAGTTTGTGCCATGCTCAGTACATCTCTGCCTTCTAGAAGAGCAGGAATACAAAGCTTGTTGGATTGGCGAAGGTGTTTTCAAAACCAAGGTCAGAAACGGCTTTTAGAATGAATTCAGGCAAGCCTAAATCATTAAAAGTGATTTTGTCTGTCATTAAAATACTCGAATAGTAAGTAAGGAAAGCTCAATTTCGCTTTCAGGTTTATTTGTTACAAAAAGAAAAAGAAAGGGCAAGTTTAAAAAAACAGCTGTTTTGTGACCGCACTTTTTCTTCTTTTTTCGTCTTCTGTTTGAGCTGGTTTCAATTTCATCAGCTCTAACACGGCAAAACGATACTCAACAAAGTTATATACCTGATTCGCAATAGCGAGTTTGAATAAAAGCCGCAGCTTCATCAATTTGCCCCAAATTGAGTTTTTTGTTTTGCTAGATAAAAGTAGGTTTCAGTTAATATTTCTGCATATTGTTGTGAGTTTTCTGCAAATTTGGTTGCCCGTTCTTGCAACTCACTCACGGAAATATTACCTAAATAGTATTGAACGATATTTGTCCCCCAGAAGTCCTTAGATAGCCCTTTAGCTCGTTCAACAAGGTTGGCATGGGCTTCTTGTGGTTTTAATTTTTGTTCGTTCAAATAGAGCCAGAGTACGATAAGGGTCTTTGGTATCGGCTTCATAAAACTTCATCAAATCGTCTTCAGCAAGATTATAGCGTTCGACGTAATAAAAATTTAAACCACGATTAAGGTGGGTATAGTCATAACTTGGATCCAATTCAAACACCGCATTAAAGGTTTCTAATGCGCTGTCGTAATCTTCCTCAAGCAGTAAGTAAAGCCCTAGATAATTGTAAACGGAAGCCATCTTTGGGCTGTAACGAGGAGGCTTGTGTAAAGTCATAACGTGCGAGGCCCCCATAAACCGAGGGAATCATATAAAACGCCACGTTCAAAGTGAAGCGTCGCTCGTTCTTCATTACTCATTTTTCCAACTAATAAAAACTTGCCCTGATTCGGGTAATCATCACTTCTTGTTCGAAATGAGCTATTCGGTGTTTGATCTGCTAGTACGACTTTATTTGGCGCGACAAACACGTTTCCCGATTGCACACAACCGGAAATAAATAAAGTCAGACTTAGGCTAGATAACGAAACTAGAAACGGAATAACCGAAAATATTGCATTGTTTTATAAGTTAGCTTTGATAATCAAAACGGGTGTGCAAAATTGAATTACACACCCTGTGAGATTATTCTTGTTCTTCTGAAATGTCTTCTGCAGGTGCAGATTCTGCTTCAGTTTCTTGTTTTGGTGCAAGATCTTTCATGGTTAAGCGGATACGACCTTGGCGATCGATTTCAACCACTTTAACCGTCACTTCTTGACCAACTTGAAGATAATCACTCACTTTCTCTACGCGTTCTTCTACGATTTGAGAAATATGAACTAAACCTTCTTTATTTCCTACGATAGCGACGAATGCACCGAAGTCAGCAAGACGAGTCACTTTACCTTTGTAAATTGCGCCCGCTTCAACTTCAGCAACGATTTCTTCAATACGTGCCATCACATTTTTCGCTGCACTGCTATCTACTGCGGCGATTTTCACTGTACCATCATCATCGATATCAATAGAAGTACCAGTTTCTTCAGTTAATGCACGGATAGTTGCACCACCTTTACCGATAACATCTTTGATTTTCTTCGGATCAATTTTCATGGTGTGAATACGCGGTGCGTAGTCAGAAATATCTGCACGTGGTGCAGGGATTGCTTGTTCCATTACGCCAAGAATGTGCATACGTGCACCTTTCGCTTGATTTAATGCAATTTGCATAATTTCAGGGGTGATACCTTCAATTTTGATATCCATTTGAAGTGCTGTGACACCTTCACGTGTACCTGCCACTTTAAAGTCCATATCACCTAAGTGGTCTTCATCACCTAAAATATCTGAAAGAACCACGAATTTCTCTTCTTCTTTCACTAAGCCCATTGCGATACCTGCAACAGCAGCTTTGATTGGAACACCCGCATCCATTAATGCTAAAGACGCACCACATACAGATGCCATAGAAGAAGAACCGTTAGATTCAGTAATTTCAGATACAACACGCACTACATGCAGGGGAATTCTGCAAGGCTTGGCATAACCGCTGCTACACCACGTTTTGCTAAACGACCGTGACCGATTTCACGACGTTTTGGTGAGCCGATCATACCGGTTTCACCTACAGAGTATGGAGGGAAGTTGTAGTGGAATAAGAAGTGATCTTGACGTTCACCTGTTAATTCATCAATGATTTGAGCATCACGTTCAGTACCTAACGTTGCAACGGCTAATGCTTGTGTTTCACCACGGGTGAAAATTGCAGAACCGTGAGTACGTGGTAATACACCAGTGCAAATATCTAATGCACGAACGGTATCAACGGTACGACCATCAATACGTGGTTCACCTGCAATGATACGGCCACGAACGATTTGGCTTTCAAGTGCGGTGAAAATATCCACGATTTTACCTTCGCTGATTTCTTCATCTTCAGCTGTGATTTGTGCAATCACATCCGCTTTAATCGCATCGATTTGTTCGTAACGTGCTTGTTTTTCAGTAATGCGGTATGCATCGCCTAAACGTGCTTCTGCAATCGCTTTTACTTTGTTGATTAAATCTGTGTTTGGTTGTGCGCAACCCAATTCCCAACGAGGTTTTGCCTGCTTCTTTTTGCAAAATTCTTTGATTGCTTCAATCACAACTTGTTGTTGTTGATGACCGAATACTACCGCTGCTAACATTTGTTCTTCAGTTAAAATGTCAGCTTCAGATTCAACCATTAATACGGCCTTTGTCAGTACCTGCAACCACTAAGTCCAAACGGCTTTTGTTTTTGTTCAGCCATGGTTGGTTTAATACGAGTGGTTGTCGATAAAAACCAACGCGCGCTGCACCGATAGGGACCATTGAAAGGCACACCAGATAAGGTTAATGCTGCAGAAGCACCAATCATTGCCACTAAGTCAGGGCTGATTTGTGGGTTTACAGAAACCACAGTTGCCACAACTTGGATTTCGTTGAAGAAACCTTCTGGAGAATAATGGGACGAATTGGACGGTCGATTAAACGTGCAGTAAAGGTTTCGCCTTCAGATGGACGACCTTCACGTTTAAAGAAACCACCGAGGGATTTTTACCTGCCGCATAAGTACGTTCTTGGTAGTTTACGGTTAATGGGAAGAAGTCTTGACCTTCTTTTACATCTTTTTAGCCACAACAGTCACGAATACCGTGGTATCGTCCATGCTTGCCATGACCGCAGCAGTTGCTTGACGTGCAATCGCGCCGGTTTCTAGAGTAACAGTATGTTGACCGTATTTAAATTGTTTAACAATTGGATTCACAATGTTTTCCTTCAAAATAATATTTAAAAACAAAGCTTTTATTTTTCCAGATTGCGACTAGCAAAAGAAATCTTTTCGAAAAATGACCGCACTTTTGAGCGTTTAAAAATCTCTTTTGATAGCCGCACGCTAATGCAGAAAATAAAGCTCGCTTATGATACAGAGTTTTAAATTTATTGGTAACTTTATTTAATATAAGCAACTTGTTATCATATTCTCATACAAATACATACGTAAGGAGACACTATGATTATCAGTGCATTAAATAACCCAAATTTCAAAAGTGGGTTTACCAAAACTTATCGCGGACATTTGCGATCATCTCAACACGTTAGATCTTGAAGCATTAGAAAATGGTCGTCATGATTTAAGCGAGCAAGTCTATATGAATGTCATGGAATTTGATACGGTTGAAGCGGATAGCAAACAAGCTGAACTTCACCACAAATATCTAGATATTCAATTACTTATTCGTGGTGAAGAAAATGTTGAAGTAAGCGCGACTTATCCAAATCTCAGCTTATACGATGAATATCGTGATGCCGATGACTATCAACTTACCCCACAAATTGAAGATAAAAGTACGGTGACACTTTTACCAAAAAAATGTTCGCTGTCTTTTTTTCCTTATGAACCACATAAACCAGGTTGCACGGTAAACGGCAAATCAAGTTTTGTGAAAAACTGGTGGTGAAAGTACCAGTAGAATTGATTTAATTATTTCGATTTATTAAAGCAAAAGTGCGGTCAGAAATTTATATATTTTTCTGACCGCACTATTATGTTAATCACTGTAATCTGACCATTTGGCATCATCAATTTGCTCGAAGTTTGTGACTTCATAGCCTTCTTCAGCCGCCCAAGCGGGAATGGCTTCAGTGGCTTGTGTGCGGTCGAATTCAATTTCTGAGCCATCGCCTTTATTTAACCAGCCATGGCTTCCTTGAGCTTCAACGAGAGGAAAGGGGCAAACAAGGCCGAGTGTTGGTAATTTAACGATCATATAAACTCCTTATGATGCTTTTTGCTAATTTTAAACGTTGTGGACGGATAATGGTGAAGTAGGCGGCTACCCAAGTGCCGAGAATCATCAATGGCAATGATGCCCAACCTTGCCAGAGAAAAAAGCAGTTTCGACTAAAGCCGTTACCGATAGAACAGCCACCCGCAAGCGTTGCGCCAATACCCATAAGAATACCGCCGAGTCCGCTGCGTAGAATCGTGGTGGCATCGGTACACGAACACGAAATTCATTGCTTGCTTTTCGCGCCGATGAATGACCAATAAAAATCCCTAAAGACTAAGAATACGCCCCAGTTTAATAAATTTACCGTCGCCAGTAACGAGGAATTGCATAATATTGGCGGATGGACCAGTGATCCCAAGTCCAAACTCAGACCCGTAGCGACACTGGTGGGCCAAGCGGCAAGCGCGATTAATCCGATTAATACGGCAGAGAAAAATGGGTGCCAGCGTTTTCTCAAATAATAATGAGCAAGTCCCGTTTTTCTTTGGTTTTAATGCCGCGACTTTACGCTTTGGTTTTGCTGAGATGTTTGTATCACATAAAAGGCTGTCACTAAAGTTAATAATGCGACTAACCACCAAGGTGAAATACCGAATGTATCGTAAATGTTGCGTTGTTCGATATTGATACTGCGTAAAGTTTTATTGAATTCGCCTAATGGGCCAGTACGCATGATGGCACTAATAACATATAAGTGAATAAACGCGACCCAACTGCCGACTAAGCCTTCTGCAGCGCGGTACCATGTACCTGTTGCACAACCGCCAGCAAGAACAATACCGATACCAAACACAAGCACTGATAATCACCGCTAAAGGCAAAAGTTTTCAGCTGGATCAACATTTAATACACCGATTTCTTTTAAGAGAAAGAAACCGATGGATTGCACGGTAATCGCCAATAGAAGGGCTACAAACATTTGTTATTTTTGGTGACATAACCATTTCGCATCATCAATTTGTTCGGTTTGTCCTTCATAACCTTCTTCAGCCGCCCAAGCGAATGGCTTCAGTGAGCTTTATTGTACAGTCGAATTCAATTTCTGAGCCATCGCCTTTATTTAACAGCCATGGCTTCCTTAAGCTTCAACGAGAGGAAATGGGCAAAACAAGGCCGAGTGTTGGTAATTTAACTTTTGATCATATAAACTCCTTAAGTACTTTTGCTAATTTTAAACGTTGTGGACGGATAGTAATGGTGAAGTAGGCGTACACCAAGTGCCGAGAATCATCAATGGCAATGATACCTTGCCAAGAGAGAAAAAGGCGGCGGTTTCGACTAAGCCGTGATACCGATAGAGCAGCCACCTGCAAGCGTTGCACCAATACCCATAAGAATACCGCCGAGTCCGCTGCGTAGAATCGTGGTGGCATCGTACGCGAACACGAATTCATTGCTTGCTTTTATGATGAATGATCAATAAAAATCCCTAAGACTGGTGCCAGTTAATAAATTTACCGTCGCCAGTAACAAGGAATTGCATGATGATGGCTGATGGACCAGTGATCCCAAGTCCAAACTCGACCAGTAACACTAGTGTGTGGCCAAGCGGCAAGTGCGATTAATCCGATTAATACGGCAGAGAAAAGGCGGTGCCAGCGTTTTTCCAAATAATAAGTGGGCAAGTCCCGTTTCTTTTGGTTTTAATGCCGCGCGACTTTTTGCGCTTGGTTGCTGAAGATGTTTTGTATACATAGAGCTGTCACCAGTTAATAATGCGACTAACCACCAAGGTGAAATACCGAAATGTATCGTAAACATTGCGTTGCTCAACATTAATACCGCGTAAAGATTTATTGAATTCACCCACGGGCCAGTACGCATGATGGCAATTTAATAGCATATAAGTGAATAACGCGACCAACCACCAAGCGTTTCTCCGCAGCACGGTACCACGTACCTGTCGCACAACCGCTAACAAGCACAATGCCGATACCAGATCGTCAAAGGCACCGACAATCACCGCTGAAAGGCAAAATTTTCCAGCCGGATCGACATTTAATACACCGATTTCTTTTAAGAGAAAGAAACCGATGGATTGTACGGTAATCGCCAACAGAAGGGCTACAAACATTTTGTTATTTTGGTGACATACATAGTAACGAAAGTGCCAGTAATACAAAAGCACGCTGCATCAGCAAATCCGAGTAAAATTCCGCAAAAGTAATCCGGTTAAAAGCATAAATATTCCTTCTCTTTTAGAACCAAGTAGGTCATTGTTTTCATAAGAAAGGTAACGCCAATAACTTTTAGCTAGAAAATATGTTTTTGGTATAAAAAGTGCGGTCGATCACTATATATTTTCTGATCGCACTTTCATTTATGATTAAGCGGAAATTAATCTTTACAAAGTTTCCTTTTTCATTACTTTGCCAAAATCATTTTGGCATCTGGTTTTGTCATATTATTAGGTGCACCTTTTTGAACTGTAGATTGAATCCGATTTGCCACTGATTCCAGCCACCATCATAAAGGCAGCCACATGGTCCCAACCAATTTTGTCATGAACCGAGACCCGCTCGTCACCTGTACCACAATAAAATGCGAGGTTTATCGCCTCGATACCTTTGTGCTTTCCATAATGCAAAAATTTTCATTTGGATTACGTAATGTACCATCTGGATCGATAATAATCAGCCATATTAGAAGAATCCGCACCCGCAAATCCCCAAATGGCACCTTGTGGTCTCGCCTTTTCACGGAATGACCAACTGCATGACCTACCGATGTATTCCATCCGACGATCGGTTGCTAATGAGTTTTAATCCATGTTGTTGTGCATCGACAATCTCTTTGAGCCTCAATATCGAAGCTGGGACTTTGCTGGGACAGAGAGCGCCAAAATGGGATTCTGGTTTTCGGTGTATCTCACGGTTGTTCTCTACGGTGGTTAGCATCCATCCGAAAGCTGAAAAGATTGCCATTTAGCACGCGAACATCTTTACCCCTGCCCATTTTAATGCCCAGAATACACGAGATAAGCCGCTAATTGATTATCAGACATAAGATGATGGTTTTATCAGCTGTGATGCCATTTTAACAAATTTTGTTCAATCACATCAGGTGATGATAAATTTCAAATTGGGCCATTCTCAATCCAATCTGTACACGATCAAAAATGGTAGGCACCAACAATATGCTGACATAACCTTGGGATTTATCTAATCGGTCCCCAAGAGACTCTAAAGATAGCGAATGATCATTGTTATAAAGTCTCCAGGTTCTCACCTTTGGTTACTGCATTAATCCATTCCGGCGATACGCCATATTGGAAGTTTGGGAAAGATTCTAATGGATAATCGGCATTGGCATAACTTTTAGGACTCGTGAAGACCTGCGTTTTATAACCTTTGTTTGCGAATTCAGCACCATACAAACAGGTTACTCGTGGATTGGCATCGTAGAAAACTAAGGTTTTATCCTTTGCGATCCTTTTCCTGCTGCGAAAGATTCACTTTATCATGGAATGCACATCCAATTTCCAGCCAAGAACAAGAAAATTAATTGGTGCTACGCGAGAATATGTCCACACCACGTGTTGCATTTTTATCTTTTGAACTCCCGTTGTACAACTGTCTTGACGAGAGTCAATAATGACATAGTTTGGATTTTAAATTATCCAATAACGCTTTTGGTTTCAATATTTTTTTGACTTGATTTATCATGACAACAACAAGCGCAGAGTGAAAAGACTTAAACCTAATAAAGTGCGGTTAAATTTCATATTGTTTTTTCCTTTTATTTTTAACAATCCATTTGTTGGCAAACCAACAACCGATTAGAAGACCCACATCCGTTGCGATCCAACCTTGCAGGAAAATAAGCTGTAGCAACTAAAGCATTGGTAACAGTGCAACCGCCTGCTAATGCTGCACCTAATCCCGTATGATACCACCCAAAATCCGACGTAGTGCTTCTTGCGGATCTGGCATTTTTAAACAAAAAATCGCGCCGCTGTTTAGCCATTAAAATGAGCCAAGTGGAATCCTAGTACAAACTAGCTTCCCCAATTGTTATAACGTTGTTGTCCTATTACTAAATATTGAACAACGTTTGCAGAAAGTGCAGCAGTACCATATCCATAGTTTCGTCCAGTTTGAGCACTAAGATACCAACCAGAACACCAGTAATCCCCCTATTAGCAAACCGCCTAGGTAAAAGGGGTTCAAGGGCGTTTAAAAGTGCGGTCCAAAAAAGGTTTTCCAACGAATCAGTCGATTTATTACCAAGAAAAGATAATCCTGAAGTGACCAGCCACGAGCGCTCCTACTAGCCACCAGGAGGAAATAGAAAGCGTTAAATAGATGTTATCCCATTCTGTGGTTTGTTGGGTCCAATGGTTAATAAATTGATGCAGACTACCCGTTTTGGTAGAAGCCATTGTGATTGCAAAAAGCAACCAAGGCCAATAGACTACCTAATGCACCTTCCGCGGGCAAGCCTTACTTTCCCTCCCGCAGCAATTACCTAATACCATATAAATCTAAATAATAATCCGCCAACTATTGTGGCCATGATGGGAGTGTTGTTTGAGGAATTTTAATGATTTCTATTCAACCAGGCAAATAATCTATGGATTATGCTTACCGCAATGAGAAGCATCGTTAGAAAACAGTATTTTTGAAATAATAAACGACGAAAACCAGAAACAAAAACAAAATTGGGTACGTTGAAGTACGTCACCAAAACAATCCCGATAAAGAAGACCAGTGAACATTGATTAACCCTTAATACTAATGTTAGTGCGGTACATTAAAACATAATTAATTAAGAAATTAATTGAAATTGATCACAAAATAAAATAAAGTTCGATATAAATCGCACTTTATTGTTTTAAATAGGCTTAAGGGCAAGGCTTACTCACCATAATTTCAATCATGACGATCGATGTGGTGCATACTCTTAGAGGCAATCAGTGTAGATTGTCGATAGTGCGGTCGGATCATTGTTCAACGACCTTCATTGCCCGTAACATGGGTTTCATCCATTGCCGCGGTACCGATTTGTAGCCAGATGCCACGCTGGTAGACACTTTCGTGCACAGCTATTGGATGCGCCATCGCAGATGATTCATGATGTCACCAATCATGCTGCAAGTCCCATGCTCGCGGTTTCAAATTTGCTTGCGTAACCAAATAGGCGATACCTGCACAGCTTCCCATTGATGCAGTTGTTTCTGCGCAAGGGCAGAGAGTTTGGGTAATTTACTGTGGATATAAATGGCCATTAAGTGTGATAAGAAGAAATATGGAACGTTTTTCTTCACTCACGTTTAAGTAATCTGCGACCACAACCACGGGCATAGTCGCGTAATAGCAATTGCCTGAACCAGAATTGCTCATTGCTGGCAATGTAGCTCCACCATACAGGCATCGGAGGCTGCAGTGGTTTCGATCATGATTTTGGTAAATCATCTGACATTAATACTACCAACTTGTTGCGTAACGTTCTGCAATGTAGCCGTAATTTTCGTAATCGCTTCGTTAGACAGTGCGCGGTTGAGCGTAGCAACATCCGACAGTGTGGTTTATCGGAAGCTTAACCGAGAAAATTCAAAGATTTTACCGATGCGCTCACCTGTAGAAAATATCGCCAGGATCGCAATCAGCACATTCATCGTGTTCTTTCTCAAAACAACTTCGCCATTTTTTCAATTAAATGATGTTTTGTGTGTTGATCTTGAATCGCTACTTTCACTCGTTCATTATCCGCAAACAACACGGCTTCCGAATATAAATATGATCGGTTTGATGAATATCGACATTACAGCTTTTATCAAGCATCGTTTTGGCTTATGAAACTTGTTCTGGCGTGATGTTTAATACTTTAAACTCCCCCTCAGGATCACGCCTAAAGCGCAATTGCTACAACCAATAAGCGAAGCCCACATGCCGTTCGGTACTGCAACACCCAATCCATTTTCATTAAGTTTGGTGACACACTTGGCTTCAATACGTTCCGGTGTTTTGCCTAATGTTTAGCCACGGATTGCTGCAGCAAGCACTCAAAGAAATAGGTTCAGTACAGCCAAGTGCCGGAACTACATCGCATTCTACAATTCGAATTAATGGTTTTCGATTTCGTTGAGTCTTTTGATTCATAAAAATTCTTTAATTTTATTCAATACTGTCTTCTTTCTCTATGACTAATATACGCTTACACCTTGTGGATAGACAACGTGTTCAGTACCGATACCCGCATAAAAAATATCACCTGTATGTAACAAATTATTACGGTTTTCTCTTGGCCGTCTTCTTTGCTTATTTTATTTCACCGTACCATCCGCGACAGCAAAGACTTCTTCACCGTCATTGATATGCCGTTTGTAAGGCTTATCTGGCCAGTGAAGACAGGAATACTACCATTCATATTGGCAATATCAAGTGCTCCCCAAGCATGTTCTGCGTAGAAATTGGCGACTTTTAATAACTTTATTGTGATTAAATTCCTTAGTGCGCTTCATCGATTTTGTCCACCTTCCACAATCAACGGAACAACTAATTCAGCAGCGGCTATGTGTTGTTTAATTTGCTCACCGGAAAATTCACTTTTTCTGTGCACTTCAAACACCAATTCATCATTGCCTTAATCTGTCGCAATATCGGGATCGTTTGTAGTTTTGATCTAATTGAATCATGGCTCGTTTAATAATGTCTGCAGTGCCTTGCATTGGTGCATTGATCGCTACACGTTCGGCTGCTTTACGGCGCATACCGTTAGAGGTTGATATCCGGCAGATATAAACGACGGCGAATCAGGGATTTCCACATGGCCTTGGGTTTTGGCTTTTACGAATATCGTGCATAAAGGTTTGTACCTTTGGATAGCATTTTGATATAAATCCATATGGCTCTAGGCATCGCGCAGCCAATACCGAGTTGGCGCGATAAATGAACAGACATACCGCCATTAAACCGAAGTTAATTGCTTTAGCATTGCGGCGTTGTTCGGACGTTACTTCATCTAATTGCGACACCAGATTTCTGCTGCGGTAGAACGGTGAAATATCTTTGCTGCCTTGGGAAAGGAAGGCGTTAATTAGCCCTGATCATATGATAGGTGTTGCCATAATGCGCAGCTCGATTTGCAAATAGTCGACGCAACAATAGTAAAGCCTTCGCGTGCAATAAATGCCTGACGAATGACGGCCTTCTTCATTACGAATTGGGTGTTTTGCAGATTCGGATCACTTGATGAAAAGACGACCGGTGGCTGTCACCCAGCGATGGTAGGAAGTATGCACTCGACCCGTTTGTGGATTCACCATTTGCGGCAATTTGTCAGTGTAGGTGGATTTTAGTTTGTAGCCACGATGTTCTATTACTTTCGGTAATTCATGACTAAATGCCAATTCGCCAATACTTCCTCGTTAGTGGATGGTGCACCTTTGGTGTTTTTGAATGACTGTGAAACCCTAATTTATCAAACAAAATTTCTTGTAATTGTTTGGTGGAAGCTAAATAAATGGCTGCTTAGCCAAGACATGAAGCTTGTTCTTCTAATTCACTTAAACAGCTAGCGATTTCGTTAGATTGTAGGAATAGTGCATCGCTATCAATTAAGACACCACGACGTTCCATACGGGAAAGTACGCTAACAACGGCAATTCCATTTCTTTGAGGATTTTCAAGACTTGGTTCTTTAGAAAGTTTCCCGCATATTTGCAGTTTCATTGTCACATCCAGCATCTTCACAGCGTACTCAGCAGCTTGCTCAACGGAATTTGGTTAAAGGTCGGCTGATTTTTTCTTTGCCTGCAATCTCTTAAAGTGATGGTTTGATGTCTAAATAACGTTTGCCAGATCGTCCATATTGTGACGACCGGTGCTATTGAGCATAGGACTCCAACCGTAATTATCAAGCCTTGCATCAATGCCATTACGGGCAAAGATGGTGAGGTCGTACTTGAGACTGCCCGACTTTTGAATGGCTGGTTTTCTGGGCTCCGGTTTTAACAACGAAAGTGCAGTTGTTTTTCAAGGGGTTTCAGTGCACCTAAATAATCCTAATTGTATTAAATAGCGGCCACCGTTTTCTAATACAAAATACCGACCAAGTTGGCGGCCATATAATCCTAAATTATCTGGTTTCAGTATCTAGCGCAGAAAAGTTTGAGCTAGATTGAGTTTTTCACCCAACGATTTAAAATCGCTTCGGTGAGCAAGGTTTCATAACGGCTACGATCAATTTTGAATTGCTGGCAATGCTTCATCTCTATTGTCTTGAGCGAGCGCAGGCGTGGCTTGATGAGTGATTAATCTTGGTCAGTTTGTTCGTTGTTATTGGTGATGGAATCAGCTCCATCATCCTTCATAGCAACGCTTAAAATTCATAACGGCCGAAATATTCGGTAAGTTGGTCATTATGACTGCACCAAGTGAGTTGCTCTGGAGTAATATCGAGGGCGACATCGGTTTTTGATGAGTGGCGAGACGATAGGATAAATCGGCCATTTCTTTTCCGCTAATAATTTGTCCCCTAATGCCCCACGAATTGGTAATTCATGCCGCTGTCTAAGTTGGCATAAATTTCTGCCATGCTGCCGATACCCTGCAAGAGGCCAAGAGCAGTTTTTCACCCACGCCCGCTACGCACGGAATATTATCGGCGCTATCACCCATTGGCTTCTAGTAATCGATGATGAGTTCGGGTGGAATACCGTATTTTCAATCACAGCATCGCGATCTAATAAGGAATTATTCATGGTGTTGATCAACATCAAATGTTGTCATCCACTAGCTGAGCCATGTCTTTATCGCCGGTGCTGATCAAGACTTTTTGATTGGCTTTGGGCGGCTACCGCTAAGGTACCGATGACGTCGTCAGCCTCCACGCCTTCAATGACTACAAGAGGAATGCCAAGGGCGCGGATAATATCGTGTAACGGCTGAATTTGTTTGCGCAGATCGTCTGGCATCGGTGGACGATGGGATTTATATGTATTCAAACATTTCATCACGGAAAGTTTTGCCCTTTGCATCCAAAGACTACCGCAAGATGGCTCGGTTGCACTTGCGAAATCAGGCACAGAGCATATTTAATACACCGTACATGGCACCAGTCGGTTCACCGGCAGAGTGGTGAGTGGTGGAAAGGCATGAAAAGCACGATATAAATAAGATGAACCGTCCACTAGGACTAATGGATTAGGAGCGATGGTTGGCATAAATATTCCGTTCAAAAATAATGAAAAGTGTCGCATTATAGCGTAAATTGCGAAATGGGGCGAACGGATAAAGTGCGGTCAATTAAACGTCAGTATGACGAAGGCATTTGGCTGTGGCATAATAGAGACGCGGGCATTCAACATAAAGAATAACATGTCATTAAAACTGGTTGAAGTTGTTGTATTAGGGGCAAGTGCTGCGCTTGAATGTCCCTGCCGAACAAGAAGAGATTTTGCGTCAAGCGGCGCGTAATGAGATCTTCAAGTATCTGAAAATGAAAGAGCGTACAGGTTTATTGCAATTAGACCGTGTGCTTTTCTATTGTTGCCTTGAATTTAAGTTTTGAATTAACTCAAGAAAAGAATAAAAATGCCCAGATTGAAAAAACGTGTTGTACGCGAATTCAGCAGTTGAGATCATTCTTTAGAGAATGCATTAGGTGGGCGCCTATATCGTCGATTAAATAAAAAGAACCGCATGTTGAAAGTGCGGTTCTTTTTATGTGTTACAATCGGGCGTGTAATAGAGTTTTACCAATTTCAATTTTTGTCGCCCTGTTTCTTCACGCCATTTATTGCTGTCTCGTAAAGAATAAACGCAGCCACAATATTCTTGCTGATAAAAACGTTCACGCTTACTGATTTCGATCATGCGTTGCGATCCGCCAGCTTTACGCCAGTTGTAATCCCAATAAATCACATCATCATATTTTTCAGCACACGGTGACCGCAACCGTTGATTTGATCCATGTCTTTCAGCGGGAAATACCAAGGCAACTAGTAAACACAGGAAACCATGTTCATGAGCATATTCAGCGGCTTTTTCAAAGCGCATATCAAAACCACATAGTGCAACGGATGCTACGTTCCGGTTCCCATTCCATGCCTTTTGCGCGATCAAACCATTGTTGGCGGTCGTAGTCAGCATCAATAAACGGAATCAAATTTTGGGCAAAACGGATGTTTTTCTTCTTTACGAATTAAATATTCTTTTAATGGATGAATATTCGAGTTGTAAAAATAAATGGTAAACTCAATACCAGAGGCCAAAATGGCTTCCATCACTTCACCTGAGCAAGGCGCACAGCAGGAGTGGAGAAGTAACTTATTATGCCCTTCAGGTAATTCAAGTTTTTCACGAATAAAAAGGCGCATTGGGATCCTTGCGCACTTTTTGTTTACGCGTTTTTGAAAATTTGGGTTGAGAATCGACCGCACTTTGCGGTTGAATTTGTTCTTCAGTCATATTAATAAGTTCGGTCTACCGATAAATAAGCCAGTGAAATTAGGGCTTTTTGTATTCACTTTCAGGTAATAAGGCAATGGCATCAACGGCTTTTTGTGCTTCGTGTTTAGCGATCCATCGCATAATCAAGGGATTTATGTTCAGCCATAATCGCAAGCACTTCATCGATCGCATCACGTTTTCCGCCTTGTTCAATGGCTTCGCGAATAAGCGCGGCTTGTTGTGGATTGCCGTGACGCATTGCGTGTAACAAAGGAAGAGTCGGTTTACCTTCGGCGAGGTCATCACCCACATTTTACCTAATGCGGCTGCGTTTGCGCTGTAATCTAGCACGTCATCTACTAATTGGAACGCGGTACCGAGATAGCGACCATATTCTTGAAATGCCGTTTCAATTGATTTTTCAGCACCTGCAACAATCGCAACCAGATTGTGCCGCTACTTCAAAATAAGCGTGCTGTTTTTACTATCAAATCACGCGCATATAGCTTTCTTCTGTGGTATCGGGATCATTCACATTCATCAATTGTTGAACTTCACCTTCTGCCAACACGTTGGTGGCGTCAGCCATAATTCGAAGAATATCTAGCGATTGTAACTGTGCCACTGACTGGAATGCACGAGTATAAATGAAGTCGCCTACTAATACGCTAGCCGCATTACCAAAGGCAGAGTTTGCCGTTGCGCGACCACGACGCATATCAGATTCATCCACCACATCATCATGCTAGTAAAGAAGCAGTGTGAATAAATTCTACAAAGGTCGCGCAAAGTTGCTACTTTATCGCTTTCGTAGCCTAATGCACGAGCTGCTAAAAACCGCAATAAGTGGCCGAATACGTTTTCCGCCACCTTGTACAATATAAAAACCAAGCTGATTAACCATCGGTACATCGGAGTTAATTTATGCTAAAATGGCTTGGTTGACTTTCTGCATATCCGCATCTGTTAATGCTTGAGATGGCATGCATATCCATTAAATCTTGTTTATTCATCTTCATTTGGTTCGATGGTTGTGTATATAAAAAGAAAGTGCGGGTGAATTTTACCTGATTTTTCAGGGTTTCTGAAATTAAACTCGAGGAAAAAGCGCTATTTTATGTACAAATAATGCTTACGATCGAGGTTGTTTTTCAGTAGAATTTGCAACCTATTTATATGAATTTTTGAAAGTGCGGACCGAAAATAGTAACGGAGAAAGCACAATTATAGCGGAGTATTTATGTACGCAGTTTTCCAAAGTGGCGGTAAACAACACCGTGTGAGCGAAGGTCAAGTCGTTCGTTTAGAAAAACTTGAATTTGCAACTGGCGCAACAGTTGAGTTCGACTCAGTGTTGATGGTCGTTAATGGTGAAGATGTTAAAATTGGTGCACCAGTAGTAGCTGGCGCGAAAGTAGTGGCTGAGGTTGTGGCACAAGGTCGTGGCGATAAAGTTAAAATCGTTAAGTTCCGTCGTCGTAAACACAGCCGTAAACAACAAGGTCATCGTCAGTGGTTCTGAAGTGAAAAATCACTGGGATTCAAGCATAATTTCAGAGGAGTCGAAGTAGATGGCAACTAAAAAGCTGGTGGTTCAACTCGTAACGGTCGTGATTCTGAAGCTAAAACGCCTTGGTGTTAAACGTTTCAGTGGCGAATCTGTATAGCAGGTAGCATCATTGTGCACGTCAACGTGGTACTAAATTCCACGCAGGTAACAACGTAGGTATGGTCGTGACCACACCTTGTTTGCTACCGCTGACGGTAAAAGTAAAATTTGAAGTGAAAGGCGAGAAAAGCCGTAAATACGTAAGTCTGTAACTGAATAATTTTACATCTGATTTTAGTAAACGCCCGCATTATCTGTGGGGGCGTTTTCTTCTGTTTTCTTACCTGTGATTTACAATCATTAATTAAATCTGTTATCTTGGTACTGTCATTCATTCTCTTCAATATTTCTTAGAATGAAATTTTACCTGAATTCCTAACTGTGCTTTTAGCCAAATAAAGGAAGACATCATGAAACAACAACCTAGGTTTTCTCTTCGCTTTAATTACAGCGATGGCGTGGGGATCTTTACCTATTGCGTTAAAACAGGTTTTTATCCGTGATGACGCCACAAACGATCGTTTGGTATCGATTTGCGGTGGCTTCTCTTGCACTATTGATTTTTGCTAGGCTACAAGAAAAAGTTACCACAATTTTTCGAAAAGGTGGTCGTTTTAGTTTAGCTTGTAATCATAGGTGTATGCAGGATTAGCGGGTAATTTCTTTTTATTTAATAGCTCACTAATTTTATTGATCCTTCTTCAGCTCAGATTTTTATTCATTTTTCTTCTTTTTGGCATGTTAATTTGCGGTATTTTTGTCTTTAAAGAAAAGCTCGGATTACATCAAAAAATTGGTTTAGGTTTGTTATTGGTTGGGTTGGTGCTTTTCTTCAATGATAAGCTTGAGATGTTTAAAAGGAGAGAGTGGTTATTTAACGGGTGTCTTACTAAGTCTAACCGCTTCATTAGTTTGGGTTGCTTATGGTATGGCACAAAAGCTCATGCTCCGTCGTTTTAGCTCACAACAAGTTTTATTAATGATGTATTTCGTCTGTCTTTTTGAGTCTTTACACCTGTTGCTGAATTTTTCCCAAGTGAGAGACTCAGTCCGTTAGCATTTGGTTGTTTAGCTTATTGTTGCTTAAATACCTTATTTGGTTATGGCGCCTATGCCGAGGCCCTTAATCGTTGGGAAGTTTCTAAAGTAAGCGTTGTGATTACCTTAGTACCACTATTACCATTTTCTTTGCTCATCTTGCGCATTATGCGAGGCCTGATAATTTTGCCGCGCCAGAATTAAATATGATTAGCTATATCAGGGGCGTTTGTTGTAGTATGCGGAGCAATTTTGTCGGCAATCGGACATAAGTTATTACCGCAATCAAAATAAAGTGCGGTTAAATATTGGAGAGTTTTTATGAAATTTATTGATGAAGCCCTGATTCGAGTGGAAGCAGGGGATGGTGGAAACGGTTGTGTAAGTTTCCGCCGTGAAAAATTTATCCCAAAAGGCGGCCCAGATGGTGGCGATGGTGGTGATGGCGGTGATGTTTGTTTTTGGTTGCAGACGAAAACTTAAATACCTTAATCGATTATCGCTTTACGAAACGTTTTGCCGCAGAACGCGGTGAGAATGAGCCATAGTTCAGTTGTACTGGTCGCCGCGGTAAAAGATATTACGTTACGTGTGCCAGTGGGAACGCGTGCAATTGATAATGACGCAAAAGAAGTGCTTGGCGATTTAACAAAGCATGGTGCCAAAATGTTAGTAGCGAAAGGTGGTTATCATGGTTTAGGTAATACGCGTTTCAAATCTTCAGTGAACCGTGCACCTCGCCAAAAAACCATGGGGTCACCAGGGGAAAAACGCGATTTATTATTAGAATTAATGCTTCTTGCGGATGTCGGGATGTTGGGTTTACCAAATGCAGGTAAATCTGACCTTTATTCGCGCCGTTTCAGCCATAAAACCAAAGTTGCTGATTATCCATTTACCACTTTAGGTGCCAAGTTTGAGCGTAGTGAAAGTGGATAGAGCCATAGCTTTGTGGTGGCGAGATATTCATGGACTGATTGAAGGTGCATCGGATGGTGCGGGTTTAGGGATTCGTTTCTTAAAGCACTTAGAACGTTGTCGTGTGTTAATTCATTTTAGTGGATATTAACCCAATTGATGAATCCGATCCGGCAGATAATATTGCGATCATCGAGTCAGAATTGTTCCAATATGGCGAAAAATTGGCAGATAAACCACGTTGGTTAGTCTTCAATAAAATTGATACGATGACTGAAGAAGAGGCTCATGAACGAGCACAAGAGTTACTGAACGTCTTGGTTGGGAAGAAGGCTATCACCTTATTTCTGCCGCAACTGGTAAAAATGTACCGCCACTTTGTCGTGATATTATGGATTTCATTGAAGCGAATCCACGTGATGCGGAAGTGAGAAAATAAACCAGAAGAAGTGAAATTCAAATGGGAAGATTACCATCAAGAACAGCTCATGAACATCAATTTGATGATGAAGATGACGACCGGGATGAGTTGGGACGAAGAAGATGAAGAGGCGTTGAGTTTATTTACAAACCTTAATGCCTAAATAGAAAAAGAGCGGAAGTTGACCGCTCTTTTTATTAGAGGTTAACCTTTCTTTTTCCCACCTTGACGCGCTTTAAAGCGAGTTGGTTTTCGAAAATGACATAGACGACACCGTGGCGACAGAACAATTTTGCAACGGGACGGTTTTTGCGCTTTTGAGTGAAGATAATACTTTGCATTGAACATTCTATTTTTGATTTAAATGCGCAAATTTACCGTAGCGGTTTGCAAATTCACTTGCACGACCTTCGTTACCAATTTGACGAGTTTTACCAGTATAAAAATGGGTGAGAGGCAGATGAGGTATCACACATAAATACAGGTGTTCATTACCATCTTCCCATTTCATAATGTGTTGTTGGTTTTAGCGCAAGAACGGATGAGAAAGCCTTGTTTTTGCATTGGAATCGTAAAATAAAACAGTACGATAATTTTCAGGATGAGATGCCTCATTAGAACTCCTTATATGACGGAAATAATTGGGCGAAGATGCTAATTTAAGTGAGAATGATTATCAATGTACTTTTTATTCATGGAGATGAGAATTTTTCATATTGAGAAAAGAAAAATACCTTTCGGTTGAAAGGCATTTTGTGTCATTTGTAGGGTAGTTATCCACGATGCGCGTTTTTCATAATACGCTCTTTCGCCACTTTCCATTCACGCTCTTTAATATCATCACGTTTATCATGTTGTTTTTACCTTTCGCAAGACCGATTTTGATCTTTTGCCCAGCGCCTTTCCAATAAAGAGAAAAGGGCAACAATAGTAAAAACCATCACGGCTTGATTTACCGAAAAGATTATCCTGTTCACGTTTATTCAATAAAAGTTTACGTGTACGCGTTGGATCATAAACTACGTGAGTAGAGGCCAAACCCAATGGTTGAATGGTTGCACCAAATAAATAAGCTTCGCCGTTTTTAAAAATGATATAGCTGTCGCTGATATTGGCTTTACCTGCGCGCATTGATTTTACTTCCCAACCTTGCAATTCAAGGCCTGCTCAATTTCATCTTCAACAAAATATTCGTGTCTGGCTCGTTTATTTAACGCAATGGTGTTGGAGCCGACTTTGACTTTCTTCTTGGTCATGATTATCCGTCGTTTATTAATCGTAAATTGGCATTGATTTTACCGAATCTCGCCGTGGATAACCAAAAACACAAAAAGGCTGAGTTTGACTCAGCCTTTTTACTATAAATGATAGATTATTCTCCTAACTCACCACAGAAACGATAGCCTTCGCCATGCACGGTAGCAATGATTTCTGGGGTATCAGGATGATCTTCAAAATGTTTTCGAATACGACGATTGTCACATCCACGGTACGATCTTGTGGTTTTAATTCCCGTCCTGTCATTTTTAGCAATAATTCTTCACGGTTTGCAATTTGCGAGGGTTTTTGCAGAAATGCAACATGGCACGGAATTCACTACGAGGCAGTTTAAATTCAACGCCTTCAGGTGTGATTAAATTATAGCTATTTAAATCCAGTGTCCACCCATTAAAACGATAGTTCTCACGTTGTAAATGGGTTTCTTTTGCCATTTAATGTCATCGTGCGATGTAATAAATTTCGTGCACGAATGGTGAGCTCTCTTGGGTTAAATGGCTTAGTGAGATAATCATCGGCTCCGATTTTCTAAACCTAAAATTTTATCGACTTCGTTATCTCGCTGAGTAAGGAAAAATCAGTGGAATAGCTGTTTTCACGTAATTCACGACCTAGTAATAAACCATTTTTACCGAGGTAAGTTGATATCTAATACGATGAGATTGACCGTTTCTGAATTTAGCTGACGATACATTTCTGCACCATCTTGTGCTTGTAATACGTCATAGCCTTCAGCTTCGAAAAATTCCTTTTAATGATTACGGGTTACCGCTTCATCTTCCACGATGAGGATTTTTGGGGTAGCCATTCAGTACTCCTTGTTATATTTTTGTTATGAGCGTATTCTATAGTTGTAACATTACTGTAACAACAGAAAAGTGCAGTCATTTTTAAAAATTACATTTAATTTTATGATCTAAGTCATAAAGTATTAACATTCCGCTTATCTATGCTAGAATTTTAGCAGGAACAATAGTTGGGACTTTATGATGAAGCAATTCTTCTTTTTATATTTTTACCGCACTTTCCCTCAAGCTGGTCTTTTTGATAAGAAATCGGCTTTCTTACCTGTGGATGAAGCTTTTTCAATTTTCAGCTGCGAAAAAGCGATAATCAAGAAAATGTGATCGTCAATTGGTCAATTGCAGAAGGTATTATCTCTATCAAGAGAAAGAATTTCCGTGAAGCTCAACCAGAGGAAACCTCATCATTTGATGAGCCGACATTTTCTATTTCACCTGAAGATTATAACGATCCTTATTTTGGCTTAATGATTTTCAAAAAGCCCGTGCAAGCTATTTTTAAAGCGAGGTCAGCCGCCATTAAAAGAAGAAGATGTGATTGAAATTGCTTGCAAAAAGGTTGTGCTGAGGGCTTTTGTTATCCGCCTGAAGTGAAAAGAAATTAAAGTAGCCGATTTACCTATCGCACAGATCGCTAATACCGAAAAACATCGGAAAAATCGACCGCACTTTCAACTGTCAAAAGCAGAGCAAGACCGTTTAGCGGAAAGTTTATTTAACAGCAAATATGCTGTATTTGGTTTCTTCTTGTTAGGATTAGGTTTGGCCTTTACCTTGTGTGTTGCCAATGCTACCACTGCTTTCAGCGATTGTGATTGGCCAAAAATCAGCGTCCCTAATATGTGGCGTGCTTTTGCATTAAGTTTTGTGTATGTGCAGGGTATGGCGCTGACTTACACCTTATGAAAGCTTAATTGTCGCTGCAATTGGTTTACCGTTCAAGTCGCTTTACAACATCCTTATGTGATGATTGGTCTATCAATCATCTTTGTCTCTGTTAGCATTGTCGATGTTTAGCGTATTTACCTTACAGCTCCCAAGCTCCGCACAAACAAAACTTTCTTTGCTTAGCCAACAGCAAAAAGCCGGCGCTTTTGGTGGCGTGTTCTTAATGGGCATGATTGCGGGGCTTGTGGCTTCACCTTGCACATCAGCACCGCTTTCTGGCGCATTGCTTTTACGTGGCGCAGAGTGGGGATTTATTCACTGGCGCAATTACACTTTATCTGCTTGCATTGGGCATGGGTGTACCGCTGATTTTAATCACTTTATTTGGGAATAAAATCCTGCCTAAATCAGGCATGTGGATGGAAACCGTCAAAAAGCTCTTTGGCTTTGTGATGCTCGCGTTGCCGGTATTCTTAATTTCTCGTATTTTGCCAGAGGAATGGACACCAAGATTATGGGCAATGCTCGGTACCGCGTTTTTCATTTGGTTTGCGTTCCAAATGCCGAAAAATGGCACAGGTTGGGTATTCCGAATTCTCTTTTTAGTCGCGGCTATGATTAGTGTTAAACCGCTTCAAACTTGGGTTTGAGGAAACCTCAACACCAAGTGCAGTCGAAAGTAAAGTGGTTTCGTGTTGAATTTAAGAAAGTGAAAAAGCGAAGCTGAATTGCAACAAGTACTTGCTGAAAAATAACAAATCGCTTGTGATGCTCGATCTTTATGCGGATTGGTGTGTGGCTTGTAAAGAGTTTGAAAAAGAGACGTTTAGCGATCTGAGTGTACAAAAAGCCTTTGGTGATATGTTGCTACTTCAGGTTGATATGACAAAAACTCCGAAGAAAACCGCGCTTTAATGACAAAATATAAAGTGTTAGGTTTACCGACGATTTTATTCTTTGACCGAGATGGAAAAAGAAATTGAAGGCAGTCGTGTTAACGGATTCATGCAGTCCGTTGAGTTTCTACAATGGATTGAGAAAAATCAGTAAACCATAAAATTATTTCTTAATCGTAAAAAGTCCTTTTCGATTTTAGGTATTGTTTGTCTTTAAAGTTAATCATTAATATACGCCCTGTTCTCAAATCACTTTTTATTAGGAAAACTTTATGAAAAACTTAGAAAAATACGCTCCGTATGTTTTAGCTTTATTACGTATCATCGCTGCGTATATGTTTCTCTTACACGGCACAGCGAAATTCTGGGAATTCCCTAATTTCAATGACGGGCGGTAACGGCGCAGTAGGCGATCCAATGATGATTGTCGGTGGAGTAATCGAGATTGTCGGTTCAATCTATTAATTTTTAGGTTTAGTTGTTCGCCCAGCGGCATTTATCCTTTCAGGTCAGATGGCTTATGCGTATTTCTTTATGCACGCTGTGAGGTAAAGGAAATCTATTCTTCCCAATCGCGAACGGTGGTGAACTTGCTTTATTTTATTCTTTAGTGTTCTTCTATTTTTGTGTTTGCTGGTGCTGGCGCATTTTCTTTAGATAACCGAAAACGTTAATCAATCATCTTATTCATTTATTGCCCGCATTTTTGCGAGGCTTTATTTTAAAATCGCTTAAATAAACCACCGCACTTTAATTGCGCTTACCAAGAAAAATTTTCCTATATAAACGCAAACGTTTGCGTTATAATTCACCCCGCTTATTTTTAACCATTTAATGAAAGGAAAATGTAATGACAGATCGTCCAATTCGTCAGGCTTTACTGAGTGTTTCTGATAAAAACCGGTATTGTAGAATTTGCTCAAGGCTTAGTACAGCGTGGTGTAAAACTACTTTCCACAGGCGGTACCGCAAAATTGTTGGAGCAGCATGGTTTGCCGGTAACCGAAGTGTCTGATTATGCAGGATTCCCAGAAATGATGGACGTCGTCGTGAAAACCTTTACACCCAAAAAGTGCACGGTGGGATTTTTGGGTCGTCGTGGTACAGATGATGCCATCATGCAGAAACATGGTATTGAGGCATTGATATGGTTGTCGTGAATTTATATCCATTTGCAGCCACTGTGGCTAAACCAGATTGTACCTTGGCTGATGCGGTAGAAAATATCGATATCGGTGGACCAACCATGGTGCGTTCTGCAGCGAAAAACCATAAAGATGTGGCGATCGTGGTGAATAATCATGATTTCAACGCAATTCTTGCGGAAATGGATAAACACAAAACAGCCCTAACACTTGAAACCCGTTTTGACCTTTGCGATTAAAGCCTTTGAACATACCGCTCAATATGATTCCATGATTGCCAACTACTTTGGACAAATGGTGAAACCGTATCATGTGGCAGAGGAAGAAGATGCGAATGCGAAGTGTGGTCAATTCCGCGGACTTTAAATCTTAACTTCGTACGTAAACAAACCATGCGTTACGGCGAAAATGCACATCAAAATGCTGCTTTCTACGTTGATTTGAATGTGAAAGAGGCGAGCGTGGCTACGGCTAATCAACTCCAAGGTAAAGCCTTGTCTTACAATAATATTGCTGATACTGATGCAGCACTTGAATGCGTGAAAGAATTTGATGAGCCGGCTTGTGTGATCGTTAAACATGCCAATCCATGTGGCGTGGCTTTAGGAAAAAGATATTTTTAGAAGCCTATAATCGCGCTTATCAAACCGATCCAACTTCTGCATTTGGCGGCATTATTGCTTTCAACCGTGAATTAGACGAAAAACCGCGAATGAAATTGTGGAACGCCAATTCGTTGAAGTGATTATTGCACCGAAAGTTTCTGCTGAAGCGCAAGAAGTCGTGAAACGTAAGAAAAAATGTTCGTTTGCTTGAATGTGGTGAATGGACTTCTCGTTCTGAACGTTTTAGATTTCAAACGCGTGAACGGTGGCTTGTTAGTACAAGATGCCGATTTAGGCATGGTTGGTTTGGATGATTTAAAAGTGGTGAGCAAACGTCAACCAACCGAACAGGAATTAAAAGATTTATTGTTCTGCTGGAAAGTCGCGAAATTCGTGAAATCCAATGCCATTGTTTACGCTAAAGATAACCAAACCATCGGCATTGGTGCAGGTCAAATGAGCCGTGTATTCTGCTAAGATTGCGGGTATTAAGGCGCAGGACGAAGGCTTTAACCGTAGCCGGTTGTGTAATGGCATCTGATGCGTTCTTCCCATTCCGTGACGGTATTGATGCAGCGGCGAAAGTAGGTATTCAATGTGTGATCCATCCGGGTGGCTCAATGCGCGATCAAGAAGTCATCGATGCAGCAGATGAACATAATATGGTGATGGTATTGACTGGAATGCGTCATTTTAGACATTAATTTATGTCGTCACTTCGCTTAATGAGCGACATACCTCCCCTCTTTCGTAAAGGGGGTTGAAGGAGATTTAAACGATGCTAAATATACTATGAGGTTGAAATAACTTCTGCCAAATCTCCCCTAACCCTCTTTTGCTAAGAGGATTAAGTCAAAAGATACAAGGAGCATTATGAACATCCTCATCATCGGAAATGGCGGTCGTGAACACGCCTTGGCTTGGAAAAGCTGCAAAATCTCCACTAGCAGATAAAAGTTTTTGTCGCACGAGCAACGCAGGTACAGCATTGGAACACAAAGTAGAAAAGCGTAAACATTGCTGCGACTGATGTTCCGCATTAGTGAAATTTTGCTCAAGATAAGCAAATTGGATTAACCATTGTGGGACCAGAGGCACCGCTAGTGATTGGTGTGGTTGATGCATTTCGTGAAGCTGGATTGAAAGATTTTTGGCCCAACTCAAGCAGCTGCACTGATTGGAAGGTTCAAAGGCATTTACCAAAGATTTCCTCGCTCGTCATAAAATTCCAACGGCAGAATATCAAAAACTTCACCGAAGTAGAACCTGCCTTGGCTTGCTTGCGTGAAAAAGGTGCGCCAATTGTCGTAAAAAGCAGATGGTTTAGCGGCGGGTAAAGCGTCATCGTGGCGATGACCTTGCAGGAAGCGGAAGAGGCTGTGCGTGATATGCTTTCAGGCAATGCTTTTGGCGAAGCTGGTAGCCAGTGGTGATTGAAGAGTTTCTAGATGGCGAAGAAGCCAGCTTTATCGTCATGGTGGACGGAAAAATGTCGAACCTATGGCAACCAGTCAAGACCATAAACGCGTAGGGCGAAAAATGATACAGGCTTAAATACTGGCGGTATGGGGGCGTATTCACCAGCGCCGGTGGTGACGCCTGAAATTCATAATCGCATTATGCGTGAAGTGATCTATCCAACAGTCAACGGCATGGCGGCAGAAGGCAATGTTTACACTGGTTTCTTGTATGCAGGACTAATGATTATGCCGAATGGCCAGCCGAAAGTGATCGAATTTAACTGCCGTTTCGGTGATCCGGAAACCCAACCGATTATGTTACGTTTGGAATCGGATTTGGTGGAGCTTTTGTCTTAAAAGGCTTGTGATGGAAAAATTGGACGAAGTGAAATCCCAATGGAATCCGAAGGCTTCTTTGGGTATCGTATTGGCAGCAGAAGGTTATCCGGGAGATTATCGTAAAGGCGATGAAATCAGCGGTTTGCCTCAAAAGTGCGGTCGAAAAATGAGAAAGTTTTTGGCAGGCGTAGAAGCGAAAGCGGGCAAGTTAGTTACCAATGGAGGCCGCGTGCTTTGTGCTACGGCATTGGGTGAAAGCGTATTTGAGGCACAACAGAAAGCCCTGAAACTGGCTGAACAAATCCGATGGACAGGGTGTTTTTATCGTCGAGATATTGGTTATCGTGCTGTTGAACGTGAGCAGCAAAAATAACTACATTAAATGTTAAGGTATCGCATGGATTATAAAAATAAAGAATTATGTCGTATTCGCACAATAAGTTTTTCTAACGTTACATAAAGATAAATCGCAATGGGAAAGCGCACTTTATTCGGTGAAACGTGATGTTGATTTGTTATTGCCTGCTGTGCAGAAAGCTGGTTATACCTTGCAATCGATTCGAGTCATTACCAACCCTTTTGGTGAATATTTGGATTTAACTAATTTGCAGATGGCAAAAGCAGATTTACAATATTTAACGGAGTTATTGAATAAATTTAATGAAAGTGGAATTCGTATTCGATTTGCTATTGGTGCAGCTAGAAATACAGAGAAATTGCTTTATTGCCTGAGTTAATCGCGGCTTATGGAGACTTGTGTAATGCTTGTGTCAACGTGCCATTAGATGAAAAATGGTGTGTTAGATAATGAACTCATTGAGCAATCTGTTTATGCCGTACAAAGAATTGCAAATATCACACCACGTGGTGAAGGTAATTTTAACTTTACGGTGAATTTTAACTGCAAGCCATTTATTCCTTATTTCCCTGCCGGTTATCATCTAAGTCATTTGCCAAACAGTTTTGTCATTGGTTTAGAAACACCAGATTTATTAGTCGAAGTATTAAAATCTGTACCAAAGTCTCCTCATAATCAATTTTATGCAGATTGCTATCAAGCTATGTCGCAGGCACTGCAATATCATGTAGATGAAATACTAGATATGTTAAGTGCGGTCAAATTGTCGGGTGCATTTTGAATTTGCAGGCATTGATAGTTCGGCGGCACCATCTAAAAATTGTGCATCCATGACAAAAAGTTTATGAATTAATGGGATTGCCATATTTTGGTGCAGTTGGTTCGGTAGAAGTTTCTGCTTTACTGACAAAAGTTTTTAAATCAATCCAACACGTGCCATTGGTTTGGGTTTTCTGGATTGATGTTGGCGGTGACAGAAGATTTAGGTTTAGCCAAAGGTACACAAAAACACTATTTTGATATCCGTGCTTTACTGACTTATAGTGCAGTATGTGGTATCGGTTTAGATACGGTTCCTGTGGCGGGAAATGCTAAGGCTGAAAGTATAGCGGCTATTATGCGTGATACGGGAACGATGGCATTTCGCTTAAATAAACCGCTAACTGTGCGTTTATTCCCAATTCGAATAAGGTTGCAGGTGAAATATCCGAATTTGAGAGTGATGATTTATGTAACTGCCGTCTTTTACATATTCAGATTAAATAAAATTTTCCTACTTTGTACTGATGAATGTTATCTCTACTGTCAATAAAAAGGAATATCTCACGAGAAAAATTAATATTGGGTGGTCTTGTTGCTGTATTATTCTCAGGGTGTACGGTAGCTCATCAGCAAACTGAACAAGAACAAGTCTTAGTCGGCGATTGGATTTGCCATGTTAAGCCTGCGGCAAAAACTCCTTTACCAGTCGAGCATTTTGATTACATCACCTATCGAGCGGATCAAACTGTGCTGATGCGTGGTATCTCTCAGATTGATACAAAAAGAAGGTTGGATGCGTTATTTATTGCAAGCCAAAGCCAAATGGCAGGCAGGGTGATGGTAAATTGAGTTATGACTTTACTGATCGTCTATTTAAAACCGCCCATTCACCAGAAGTTGCGAAAAATCATAGAGCAAGTTCCAGAGTTTAAAGACTATGAGAAAGAATTTGTTTCACCTTGTGATCGTTGTGGTGATCATTTAGATATGAAGATTAAAATGAAAAGTCCAACAAGGATGACCAATTTTAATACTTATACGAAAGAAACCAGCCAATGTCGCAAACTCGGTAGCGGGCGAGAAAAACAAAAAGAAGTTAAAATTAATTGAAAATTAGTGGAAGAAAAAGGCTCGATTTAGATAAATGAATGTTTTTCATTGTAATAATGAAAAATATGGTCGAAATTTTTGGTTAAGTTTTTGCCTGAAACAGGTAAACTATACACAAATAATTCAAACAACGAGGAAAAACACAATGTTTAAAAAAAGTATGAACATCGCTGATTACGATCCGGTTCTATGGCAAGCCATTCAGGACGAAAAATCGTCGTCAAGAAGAGCATATTGAGCTTATTGCATCTGAAAACTATGCGAGTCCGCGCGTGATGGAAGCTCAAGGTTCACAATTTACTAATAAATATGCTGAAGGCTATCCCAGGGTAAACGTTATTACGGCGGTTGTGAGTATGCTGACATTGTGGAACAGTTAGCAATTGACCGTGCGAAAGAGTTATTTGGTGCAGATTACGTGAATGTTCAGCCACACTCTGGTTCACAAGCAAATGCTGCAGTATATGGTGCATTAATCAATGCAGGCGATACCATTTTCAGGGATGGATTTAGTACACGGTGGTCACTTAACTCATGGGGCGAAAGTGAGCTTCTCAGGTAAAATCTATAATTCTGTACTTTATGGTATCACCGCTGACGGTTTAATCGACTATGAAGATGTGCGTCAAAAAGCATTAGAAAAATAAACCAAAAATGATCGTGGCAGGGTTTCTCTGCTTATTCTCAAGTAGTGGATTGGAAAAATGCGCGAAATCGCTGATGAAGTGGGCGCGTATTTATTTGTTGATATGGCTCACGTTGCGGGCTTAATCGCAGCAGGTTTATATCCAAATCCATTACCATACGCACACGTTGTGACAACGACCACTCATAAGACCTTAGGTGGTCCACGAGGCGGTTTAATCCTTTCTTCTTGTGGTGATGAAGAGATTTATAAACGCTTACAATCTTCAGTTTTCCCTGCAAACCAAGGTGGTCCATTAGTTCACATTATTGCAGCGAAAGCAGTATGTTTCAAAAGAAGCATTAGAACTGCTTATAAAGAATATCAAGCTAACGTGATTAAAAATGCGAAAGCAATGGTAGAAGTGTTTAAACAACGTGGTTATGACGTGGTTTCAAATGGCACAGAAAACCATTTTATTCTTAGTGAGCTTCATCAAACAAGGTTTAACCGGTAAAAGCAGCAGATGCAGCTTTAGGCAAAGCAAATATTACCGTGAATAAAAAAATGCTGTACCAAACGATCCGCAAAAACCATTTGTGACTTCTGGTATCCGTGTTGGTACACCATCTGTGACTCGCCGTGGTTTTCAATGAAAAATGATGTGCGTGAATTGGCTGGCTGGATGTGTGATGTTTTAGATGCATTAGGCAAAGAGAACGAAGAGCAAGTGATTGCAGCAACCAAAGAAAAAGTATTGGCAATCTGCAAACGTCTTCCAGTTTACGCATAATGCTGATTCAGCTTTTATTTGTGATGTTAGCGGCGGTAAATATCGCCGCTTATTTTTAATGTGGAAAGATAAAGTCCGTGCGGTTCGTCACGGCTGGCGAATTTCTGAAAATACTTTTTTTCTATTAAGTCTTCTTGGTGGTTTTATTGGCGTTTATTGCGGGATGAAACGCTTTCGCCATAAAACGAAACACTTCAGTTTTCAAATTTGTCGTTGTGTTTCTAGTGCGTTTATTTGGTTGATTTTAATGCCTTATTGGTATTTCTTTCTTGAGTAACGTTGAGCAGCAGAATGACTTTTCAGTAATAAAAAGCCTAGAGGAATATCTCTAGGCTTTTTAGTATGTGATTAGACTACTTAAAAATAAGGCGTCGATTTCGACTTTTCTTCACTTGTGAAAGTGTAATAAATCCCAACACAATGACATAGACAGCAAAAATAAATACCAACCATTGCACCATCGTGATGCCGAAAAAGTGACCATTGGCTTTTCATTACAACTGCCTGTTGGATTGAAGACTGTTGGTAGCCATTTATGGAATGGTAACGTTTCCGGAAAGTTTGGTATAAATTCACATTGTTTCCATGGGGCAGGATTCATTTGTAAATCAAGGTGACGAATGGAGATCATTAATCCCTTTGATTGCACTAAATAAACCCACAATAAGAGCAAGAATGCGGACAATAAGCGAACTAGGGGCTAAGGCGCCGATAAAACCAGCAATAAATAACCCTACCATAGCTAAACGTTCGTAAACACAAAGTACGCAAGGTTGTAAACCCATGCCGTATTGAAAGTAAAGTGCGGTCGATTCTAAAGGCAAATGCGGAAAATGCCAAAAAGATCCACGCTGAACGTTTAAGGGATAATTGCTTAAAAAAGTCGAGCATTCTTTCTCCTTATGCTTCATTAAATTGGAAGAATTAAGCCAAGGTTTGCAAGCCAAATCGTCATTCCTGGTAGGATAAATTCGATTGCAAGGAAACCAACTAGCGTTAATACGATAGTGTAAGGCAATGCCATGTGAGACCATTCTACCATAAGAAAGTTTAATTAACGGTGCAAGCGATGATGTTAATAAGAACAAGAACGCTGCTTGACCGTTTTGGTGTCGCGACAGAAGGTAAGTTTGTACCTGTATTGATTGCTACCGCAAGTAATTCAAATTGGTGCGGTGTAATTGCGCCTGTCGCAAGGGCATGTTTCGCTTCATTGATATAAACTGTTGCTACGAATACGTTATCAGAAATCGCAGAAAGTAAACCATTGAAACCGTAGAATAATGCTAACTGTGTTTTTCTCTTCAGAACTTAATACAAAGTGAATAATTGGCGCAAAAGAGTTTTTGATCGATAATCACCGCAACGACAGAGAAAAATACGACTAATAATGCAGTGAAAGGTAAACTTTCTTGGAATGCTTTACCAATAGCGTGTTCATCAGTTACACCAGTAAAGGTTGTTGCAAGGATAATCACACTTAAACCAATCATGCCTACAGCCGCTAAATGGAAGGCTAAACCTAAGATCAACCAAACCGCGATAACCGCTTGGACAGAAAGACGAATCTTATCTTGTTTAGACATTTTTTGTGCGTTTTCACGATCTAAATCCGCTAAGACTTGCCATACTTCTTCCGGTAGTTTTTCACCATAGCCGAATAATTTAAATTTTTCGACTAAAATACAAGTGAGTAATCCACAGATAAATACAGGGACTGTCACTGGTGCCATACGGAAGAAAAATTCAATGAAATTCCATTTAGCTTGTTCTGCAATGATTAAGTTTTTGAGGGTTCCCCCACCATGGTCATGACACCACCGAGTGCAGTACCTACACCGGCATGCATCATTAAGCTACGTAAGAAAGAGCGGAATTTTTCGAGAGTTTCGTGATTTTTAATTTTGTTATCATCGGAAATATCAACCGCATCTTGTAGTGTTTTACCAGATGCGACTTTGTGATAAACCCCATAGAAACCCATAGCTACGCTGATAATCACTGCAACAACAGTTAGTGCATCTAAGAAAGCTGAAAGAAATGCAGCACTAAAACAGAACGCGATAGAGAGTACGATTTTAGAACGGATACGGACTAATAACTTTGGTGAACACATAAAGCAAAAAAGTTGCTTCATAAAATAAATACCAGCCACCATGAAGATTAAAAGTAAAAACCACTTCAAAGTTTGCCACGATCTCCGCTTTAACGTGTTCGGCATTCGTCATGCCAATGGCAATGGCTTCAAATGCTAATAAACCACCTGGTTGAAGAGGGTAGCATTTTAATGCCATGGCTAGGGTGAAAATAAACTCAGCAACGAGTAGCCAGCCAGCAATAAATGGGCTGACGAAAAAGAATAAAAATCGGGATTAATTACCAAGAAGGCAATAATGGTTAATTTATACCAATCTGGACTTGCGCCCAGAAAGTTTTTCATGAATGCTTGTGTGTAAGTCATATCGAACTCCGTTTTTTTATAGTCTTGTCATTGTAATATATACTGCTTTAAAGGATAATAGACCAGTTAAAAGATTTATTGAATAAATCACATTTTTTTGATCTTTTTAAGCTTTTTATATTTATTTTATATTTATGCAAACAGATAATACCCTTTTTACGGGCACAAAGCCCAGCCGCTCTTGCCGAAGAATATATTGTTAGAAGTATTTGGGATAATGTATTTCCCGCAGGCACCAATCTTCCTTCTGAGCGTGATTTAGCTGATAAAATTGGTGTAACACGCACCACATTACGCGAAGTATTGCAGCGTTTGGCTCGTGATGGTTGGCTTACCATTCAACACGGCAAGCCGACAAAAGTCAATGATATTTGGGATACAGCCGGCCCAAGCATTATTGAAACCTTAATTACCTTTAGATCGTCAAAGTGCGCCATTAATCATTGAAAATATGCTTTCGTTGCGTAGTCGTATGTCTGAATCTTATATTTATGAAGCCATCAAAAACTCACCTAAAGCTTCAGTTGCTTTGTTTAAAGGGTTGGATTCATTAGAAAATACGGCAGAGAGCTATATGGAATTTGACTATGCCTTATTCCGTCAGTTTACAGTAATGGCGAATAAACCTTTCTATCGTTTAATTTTTCAATAGTTTACGTGGGGTTTATCATAAAAATTGGTTTGCTGTTTCTTTCAGTGAGAAAAAAACATCGCCAAGTCACGCATGATTTCTATGTTGAATTGCGCGATATTTGTGAAAAGTGGGCAATCTGATTTAGTGGTGGAATGTATTCGTAAACACAAGCAAGTGACTTCCGCCTACTGGCGAGCCATTTTAGAAAAGTTTGCCAAAGATTTGAAACAGAATAATATGAAAAGTGCGGTTGAAAATGACCGCACTTTTTTCCTATATCAAAGACTCAATATTATGCGTATTCCAAGAATTTATCATCCAGAATCTCTTAAAAATCAATCTACTTGTCAACTTTCAGAAGATGCGGCTAATCACGTAGGACGTGTACTTCGAATGACTGAAAGTGAGCAAATTGAATTATTTGATGGAAGTAATCATATTTATCCAGCCAAAATTATTGAAGCGAGCAAAAAAGCCGTTAAAGTGGAAATTCTAGGCTGTGAATTGAGTGATAAAGAGTCGAATTTATCGATTCACTTAGGGCAGGTTATTTCCCGTGGTGATCGAATGGAATTTACAATCCAAAAATCTGTGGAATTGGGCGTGAACGTGATTACACCATTGTGGTCAGAACGCTGTGGCGTGAAGCTAGACGGCGAACGCATGGATAAGAAAATTCAACAATGGCAAAAAATTGCTATTGCCGCTTGTGAACAATGTGGTCGTAACGTTGTGCCAGAAATTCGTCCGTTAATGAAATTACAAGATTGGTGTGCAGAGAATGATGGTGCATTGAAATTGAATTTACATCCAAGAGCCCAATATTCTATTAAAAACCTTGCCTTCCATTCCCAAAAAGAAGGGGTTCGTTTGCTTATTGGTTCAGAAGGTGGTTTATCACCTCAAGAAATCGCTCAAACTGAACAACAAGGATTTACTGAAATTTTATTAGGGAAAGCGTGTGCTACGCACAGAAACGGCTTCTTTAGCAGCCATTAGTGCGTTACAAATTTGTTTTGGAGATTTGGGATAATGATGGATTTACAAGGGCAATTTTTTTAATTGCGATGCCACAGTTGGAGGATTATTTCCAAAATACCGTGGTGTATATGTGCGAGCATAATGAGCAAGGTTCGATGGGCTTTAGTGATTAATCAACCCACTGATTTAAGCATTGCTGAGCTATATTCAAAAATGAATTTTATGATGAAAAAAATGACCGCACTTTTTAGCAATGAACTTGTACTTGCGGGTGGTCCAGTACATTCTGAGCGTGGTTTTATTCTGCATAAGAAAAGCCGCGAAAGAATTTGAGCATAGTTATAAAATTACTGATGATATGTATCTCACCACGTCAGCAGATATTGTGGAAACCTTTGGTTCAGCGGATGCGCCTGAAAAATATCTTGTTGCACTCGGTTTGTGCCAGTTGGACAGCAGGGACAGCTAGAACAAGAGATTGCAGATAATACGTGGTTAGTGGCACCTGCTTCAGACACCATTTTATTTGAAACCATTTATGAAGATCGTTATCCTGCCGCGAATCAATTATTGAGGGATTAATCCTCATAATTTTGTCTTTTTCACAAGTAGGGGCATGGTTAATGGGCATCACGGCAATCGCGTTTGATTTTGGCACAAAAAAAGTATCGGTTGTGCGGTCGGGCAAAAGTATCACGGGTACAGCGCAAGCCTTGCCTGCATTTAAAGCGCAAGATGGCATTCCCAAATTGGGATGCTATTGAAAAATGTTTAAAGGATTGGAAGCCTGATGTTATTGTGGTGGGATTGCCTTTGAAATATGGATGGTACCGAGCAAGATTTAACACTTCGTGCGAAAAAATTTGCCAATCGCTTAAATGGTCGTTTCGGTATCAAAGTAGAACTGCAAGATGAGCGCTTAACGACGGTTTCTGCTCGAGATGAAATTTTCCAACGTGGCGGTTATCGCGCTCTCAATAAAGAGCAAAGTCGATGGGATCTCTGCTTGCCTGATTTTAGAAAGTTGGTTCGAAAAGTTATTCAGAATAAGCCAAAAATAAACCGCACTTTAATGTGCGGTTTGTTGTATTGATGAGTTTATTTTTTTATCCAAATCAGACTTGCCATTCGGCCAGTTTTGCCGTCTCGACGATAGGAAAAAGAAGGTCTCTTTTTCTGTGAATGTGCAATGTTCCCCACCGTAAATTTGGGTAATACCTAATTTATTGAGGCGTTGTGTAGCGATTTGATAAAGATTGCCGAGGTATTTTCCTGCTTCATTCGGATCGGGTCGAAAAGCCGTTTCTGCAATCGGGTCAAAAGCCATAAATTGCTCAATCACTTCTTTTCCTACTTGGAACGCATTAGGGCCGATAGCAGGTCCAAACCACGCGATAATCTCTTCGGGAGCAGATTGGAAACATTTCACGGTTTCTTCTAATACCCCATCACAGAGTCCGCGCCAGCCCGCATGGGCCGCGGCCACTTCAGTCCCTTGTTATTGGCGAATAAAACCGGCAAGCAATCAGCCGTCATCACCAAACAGACTTGATTAGGTTGATTGGTGTAAACCGCATCGGCTTCTAAATTATTGCCCTCATAAGGCACCGTAATCACACGAGTACTGTGTGTTTGAGTTAAAAACAACGGGAAATGTGGCAGATTAAATTTTTCGACCAATAAAGTGCGGTTAGTTTTGACCGCACTTTTATCATCCTCGACATGATCGCCTAAATTGAAACTCTCGAAAGGCGGCAGGCTTACGCCCACCCTTCTCTTGTGGTCGTAAAAGCTTGGATATGTGGTGGAACAGTCCAGTTTGGAACAATGGTTTTCATCTTAATAATCCAATTCGTCTTTGTGTTCGAGGTAATCCGCTTTTAAGGCATGCAGTAATTCGACAAAGTCATCCGGCAATGGCGCATACCATTCCATCATTTCACCTGTAATCGGGTGAGCTAAACGCAACATAACCGCATGTAAGGCTTGGCGTTTAAAATTACGCAGAACCTCAGTGAAGGCTTCGCTTGCATTTTTTAGGTGGACGAGGACGACCACCGTAAGTTTGATCACCTAATAATGGATGTGCGATATGCGCCATGTGCACACGAATTTGGTGAGTCCGGCCTGTTTCTAAACGTAAGCGTAAACGTGTGTAATTACGGAAGTTTTCCATGATGCGATAGTGAGTCACAGCTGGTTTACCCATTGGGTGAACCGCCATCAATGTGCGTTTTGTCGCATGACGAGCCATTGGCTGATCTACTGTACCACCTTTGGTCATAATGCCACTTGCGACGGCTTCGTATTCACGAGTGATCTTACGTTTTTGTAAAGTCACGCACGAGCTTTCGTTTGTGCGGGGATCGTTTTAGCAACAACCATGAGACCCGTTGTGTCTTTATCTAAACGATGCACAATCCCTGCGCGTGGTACTTCGGCAATAGGTGGATAGTGATAGAGTAGCGCGTTAAGTACCGTGCCATCTGGATTGGCCCGCACCAGGATGAACCACGAGATCTTTAGGTTTGTTAATCACGATAATATCGTCATCTTCATAAACGATATTGAGCGGAATATTTTGTGGCTCAAAACGGTTTTCATCTTCCACTTCTACCGAAATTTCAATTTGCTCTCCGCCATAAACTTTTGCACGTGGAATATCGGCAATTTCACCGTTCATTTTTACCTGTTTTGCTTCAATCCAGGTTTTTAAACGCGAACGGGAATATTCTGGGAACAACTCTGCGAGGGTTTGGTCTAAACGCTGTCCCATTTGTTCGGGCTGAATTTCAGCCGTTAAGGTCATTTGTGGCATAAAAAATCCATCTAAAAATTTAAAAAGTTGGCTTATTGTGTAATGTTCTATACAATATTCGTTAATTGTAACTTATTTATTGATTTTCGTAAAAATTAAGGAAAAAAGAATGCGTAAAATAAAATCTCTTGCACTTATTGCATTGACCTCATTCGCGATTGCAGCTTGTAGCAGTGGTAATAAAGAAGTGGAACAAGCTTCTGTTGATGAGCTTTATGCAAAAAGGGCGGCTGCATTACAAGAAGGAAGCTATTCTGACTCGATTCGTTATTTAAAAAGCAGCGACAGAGCGTTTCCCTGGTAGTACTTACCAAGAGCAAGCAATGCTTGATTTAATTTATGCAAACTATAAAACGCAAGATTACACAGCAACGTTGGTAACTGTAGATAACTACTTACACCAATTCCCACAAAGTCCAAACCGTGACTATGCAGTGTATATGGCGGGTTTAACAAACTTAGCAACGGCCGATAACATGATCCAAGATTTCTTTGGTATCGATCGTGCAACGCGTGAAACAACTTCAATGAAAACGGCGTTTTCAAACTTCCAAAAGCTTAGTGCGTGCGTTCCCAAATAGCCCATATTCACAAGATGCAGTAGCACGTATGGCATACATCAAAGATTCATTAGCTCGTCATGAATTAGAAATTGCAAAATTCTATGCAAAACGTGATGCATGGGTAGCGGTAGCAAACCGTGTAGTGGGTATGTTACAACAATATCCAGATGCCAAAGCGACTTACGAAGGTTTATTCTTAATGAAAGAAGCCTATGAAAAAAATGGGTTTTACAACAATTAGCAAGTCAAACTCAACAAGTCATCGATGCGAATAAAGATAAACAATTTGCGGACGTGAAAAACCGGAAGAGTCTGATTTAATTCAACCAGTTAAAAAAATAATCCTCGTCCCTTGTGGGACGAGCTTGAATAAGCAAAAATTATTCAAATAAAGGCTAGTCAAACTAATCAAATTGAGCTAGTATAAATTTAAAAGATTTCCTGGGGTGTTCGTGGATGGGTTATGTCCCTGAGCCGATACTTAGAACTTTATAAATCGGTTTCCCGCCATTGGTGTGTAGGCTTGACCTTTGACTTTGTCATTGGACTAAAGAAACCTAAAAATGGCCTTACCGGTTTCCTTGGACCGTCGGGTTCAAGGACTACTACTCGTAGCGGCACTCTGGGACCTTCCTTTAAAATCCATTCTTTCCAATCGAATGAAATCAACACAGCAAACGCTTCGCAATCAACTCCGTCAACAAATTCGTAAAACACGAGCAAATTTGACCGCACTTCAGCAGCAACAGGCGGAAGATTCCATCACTCAACAAGCGCTTGCATTAATTGAAGAACGAAATGCGCAGCATATTGCTTTGTATGTTTCCTTTGATGGAGAAATCTCCACGGATAAACTCATCAAAAATCCTTTGGGCACAAGATAAACAGGTTTATTTGCCGGTATTGCACCCTTTCAATCCTAATCATCTTTTTGTTTTTACGTTATTTGCCAGATACACCAATGCTGAAAAATAAATTTGGCATTTGGGAGCCAAAACTCAATGTGCAAAAACGTATTGCCTTTGGATGAATTAGATATTCTTTTTTTACACCACTCGTCGCGTTTTGATAAACAAGGGAATCGCCTTGGCATGGGCGGTGGTTTTTATGATCGCACCTTACAAACATTGGCAGAAATCTTCTTTTATCCCCTGTGGGATTAGCCCATCAATGTCAGCAAGTCGAACAGCTTCCAACAGAAGCGTGGGACGTGCCACTTCATCAAATCTTAGTTGCTTAAACCTATCAAGAAGTAAAGTTTGATAGAAAAAAATTAAAAAAATTGTCGATTTTTTTCTCTTGAAATACCAAAAAAAGGGTCTTATTTAATTACTCATAAAGGGGATGACCCCAAGAATTTTAATGCAGGAGAAGATAAGCATATGAATATTGAAAAATTTACCACTAAATTCCAACAAGCACTCAGTGAAGCACAGTCATTAGCGCTTGGTAAAGATAATCAGTTTATCGAACCAGTGCATTTATTGGCCGCACTTTTAAATCAACAAGACGGTTCAATTGCACCGATTTTTGACGAGCAAGTGGCGTGAATGTCGCGTTATTGCGTAATGAATTAAACGCAGAATTGAATAAATTGCCACAAGTGTCAGGTAATGGCGGAGATGTGCAAATTTCCCGTCAATTACTCAACTTATTGAATTTATGTGACAAATTAGCACAACAAAAACAAGATAAATTTATTTCCAGTGAATTGTTCTTATTAGCTAGCTCTTGAAGAGCGTGGTGCATTAAATGACATTTTGAAAAAAATGTGGTGCGAAAAAAAGAACAAATTTTACAAGCGATCCAACATATTCGTGGAGGACAAAGCGTGAACGATCAAAATGCAGAAGAAAGCAGACAAGCTCTTGAAAAAAATATACAATTGATTTAACAGCTCGTGCTGAAAGTGGCAAACTCGACCCGGTGATTGGCCGTGATGAAGAGATTCGTCGAGCCATTCAAGTATTACAACGTCGTACCAAAAAAACAACCCAGTATTAATCGGTGAGCCTGGTGTAGGTAAAACCGCTATCGTGGAAGGTTTGGCACAACGTATTGTTAATGGTGAAGTGCCTGAAGGCTTAAAAAACAAACGTGTACTTTCTTTAGATATGGGCGCCTTGATTGCCGGTGCGAAATACCGCGGTGAATTTGAAGAGCGTTTAAAAGCCGTTTTAAATGAGCTTTCAAAAGAAGAAGGTCGCGTGATCCTCTTTATTGATGAAATCCATACCATGGTTGGTGCAGGTAAAACTGACGGTGCGATGGATGCAGGTAACTTATTAAAACCAAGTTTAGCGCGTGGTGAATTACACTGTGTGGGTGCAACAACACTAGATGAATATCGTCAATATATCGAGAAAGATGCGGCACTTGAGCGTCGTTTCCAAAAAGTCTTTGTGGATGAGCCAAGCGTGGAAGATACCATTGCGATCTTACGTGGTTTGAAAGAGCGTTATGAGATCCATCACCATGTAGATATTACTGACCCGGCAATCGTGGCAGCAGCAACGCTTTCACACCGTTATATTTCCGATCGTCAATTGCCGGATAAAGCCATCGACTTAATCGATGAAGCCGCTTCTAGCATCCGTATGGAAATTGACTCTAAACCAGAGCCGCTCGATCGTCTTGAACGCCGTATTATCCAATTAAAATTGGAACAACAGGCATTACAAAAAAAGAAGAAGACGAAGCAAGCCGTAAGCGTTTAGACATGTTAGAAAAAAAGAGCTTGCTGATAAAGAACGTGAATACGCTGAACTTGAAGAAGTTTGGAAATCAGAAAAAGCGACACTTTCAGGTTCACAACACATCAAACAAGAGTTAGATGCGGCGAAAACCGAAATGGAACAAGCGCGTCGTGCTGGCGATTTAAGCAAAATGTCTGAGCTTCAATACGGTCGTATTCCTGAATTGGAAAAACAACTTGCTGCCGCTGAAACCGGTGAAGGCAAAGAAATGAGCCTTATTGCGCTATCGTGTGACTGATGAAGAAATTGCGGAAGTGCTTTTCTAAAGCAACAGGGTATTCCAGTTTCTAAAAATGATGGAAGGCGAGAAAGAAAAAAACTCTTACGCATGGAAGAAGAATTGCACAAACGTGTGATCGGTCAAGAAGAAGCAGTCGATGCCGTCGCGAAACGCGATTCGTCGTAGCCGTGCAGGGCTTTCAGATCCTAACCGCCCAATTGGTTCGTTTCTTATTCTTAGGGCCAACGGGTGTAGGCAAAACCGAGCTTTGCAAAACGTTGGCGAAATTCCTCTTTGACAGTGAAGATGCGATGGTGCGTATTGATATGTCAGAGTTTATGGAAAAACACAGCGTATCTCGTTTAGTGGGTGCGCCTCCAGGCTATGTCGGCTATGAAGAAGGTGGTTACTTAACTGAAGCGGTACGTCGTCGTCCATATTCGGTGATTTTGTTGGATGAAGTGGAAAAAGCACATGCGGACGTATTCAATATCTTATTACAAGTATTGGATGATGGTCGTTTAACTGATGGTCAAGGTCGTACGGTGGACTTCCGTAATACAGTGGTGATTATGACCTCTAACTTGGGTTCTGATTTGATCCAAGGTAGCAAAGACGAAAGCTATGGCGAAATGAAAGCCTTAGTGATGTCTGTGGTGAGCCAACATTTCCGTCCGGAATTCATCAACCGTATTGACGAAACTGTGGTATTCCACCCACTTGGTAAAGACAACATCCGTGCGATTGCAAGCATCCAATTAGAACGTCTAGCAAAACGTATGGAAACCCGTGGTTACGAATTAGTGTTTACTGAAGCGTTATTAGATTTCATTGCTGAAGTGGGTTACGACCCAATTTATGGGGCGCGTCCATTAAAACGTGCAATCCAACAAGAGATCGAAAACAGCTTGGCACAACAAGTTCTATCTGGTCAATTATTACCAGGTAAAGTGGTCACCGTGGATTATGTGGATGGCAAAGTTCAAGCCAGACAATAATTTGTAAAATGAAAAAGCCATTTAGTGAAAGCTAAATGGCTTTTTATCTTTAGTAAAAAGATAAAATAGGGTAGAATGACGCTGTTTATTGCGTATAAAAAAATGAGGAAAAAAATGACCGCACTTTTTAAAAAATTGGTTTTGGTTTCAGTATCAGATCGTGCATCAAGTGGTGTGTATCAAGATCAAAGGGATTCCCTGAATTACAACAATGGTTAGAGCAAGCGTTGGTGGATCCTTTTGAAGTGGAAACTCGATTAATTCCAGATGAGCAGCCATTAATCGAACAAACGCTGAAAGAATTGGTGGATGAGCACCATTGTCATTTAGTGCTCACAACGGGTGGTACAGGGCCGGCAAAACGTGATGTGACACCTGATGCCACGTTAGCGGTAGCCGATCGTGAAATGCCAGGATTTGGCGAGCAAATGCGTCAAGTGAGTTTACATTTTGTGCCAACAGCGATTTTATCTCGTCAAGTTGGTGTGATTCGTAAAAACAGCCTAATCTTGAACTTACCGGGTCAGCCAAAAGCCATCAAAGAAACCTTAGAAGGCGTGAAAGATGAGCAAGGTAAAGTCTTAGTAAAAGGGATTTTTAGTGCGGTGCCTTACTGTTTGCAATTAATCGATGGCATTTATATTGATACGAAACCAGAAGTGATTGCGAGCTTCCGTCCGAAATCGGCTCGTCGTGAAAAATTTGGAGAAATAAGATGAAAAAAATCGAAGCCATTATTAAGCCATTTAAATTAGATGATGTGCGTGAAAATTTATCTGATATCGGTATCAGTGGCATGACAGTGACTGAAGTCCGTGGTTTTGGTCGTCAAAAAGGGCATACAGAGCTTTATCGTGGTGCGGAATATATGGTGGATTTTCTGCCTAAAGTAAAAATGGAAATTGTCGTGCCGGATGATTTACTTGAGCAATGCCTTGAAACCATCGTTGAAACTTGCCAAACAGGTAAAATCGGTGATGGGAAGATCTTTTGTTTATGATGTAGAACGCGTGATCCGTGTTCGTACAGGCGAAGAAAATGAGGAAGCCATTTAGTGGAAAAAAACTTAAATTTTAACCGCACTGTAGTCGCAATGGCAGCTTTAGTGATTGTATTTGCGGGAATTAAACTGGCAGCAGAAATTGTGGTGCCTTTTTTATTGGCATTATTTATCGCCATTATTTGTTCGCCAGTGATTAAAGCGATGACACAACGCAAAGTACCGCATGGTATTGCGATTGCCTTGTTGTTTATCTTAATTTTAATCGTATTCTTTTTCCTGGCGGGATTAATTAATAGCAGTGTGCAAGAATTTACACGCTCGATTCCTCAATATAAAGTGCTGCTTTCGGAGCGTATAAATGACGTCATGGCGTTAGCTCAAAAACTGAAATTGCCGATTGTGATTTCTCGCGAAGCCATTATGGAGCATTTTGATCCAAGTGTGATCATGAACTTTGTGAGCCGTTTGTTATTAAACTTTTCTGGCGTGGTGACGAATGTTTTTGTGTTGATCTTAGCGGTGATTTTTATGCTGCTTGAAGCACCAACTATGAAGCATAAACTTGCTTTAGTTTTTAAGTGATAAATGAAACATGATGTTGTCGCGGAAGAACATCATATTGATCGTATTTTTAGACGGTGTGATTAGTTATCTTGGTGTGAAAAACGGTGATTAGTTTGTTGACCGGCGTCTCGACTTGGATTTTTGTTGGACGTAGCGGGTGTGCAATATGCGATTTTATGGGCAACCTTAAGCTTCCTATTAAATTACATTCCAAATATTGGTTCGATTATTGCAGCAGTGCCTATTGTTGTTCAAGCGTTATTGCTGAATGGATTTGGTGTAGGCATGGGCGTAACCGTCGGTATTATTGCATCAAATATTGTGATTGGTAATATTATTGAACCGAAAATGATGGGGAAAAACCTTAGGGCTTTCTACCTTGGTCGTATTCTTTTCATTGCTTTTCTGGGGATGGTTGCTCGGTACAGTCGGTATGTTACTTTCAGTGCCGCTGACAATGGCGTTTAAAATTACCTTGAAAGCTCTGAATCAACGAAGAAATATGCGGCTTTATTAGGTGATGTAAACGACTAAAGTGCGGTCATAAAATGTCATATTTTAGCAATAAAAAAAGCCACCGTTATGGTGGCTTTCTTTTTATCTGATGTTTAATAGATTAAGGTAAATCATCGACTTCTTTATCCACTTTTGGTGGAATCATATGTTCACGGCGTAGGCCGATATCATAAGCAATCGCAATCGCGATAAAGATTGATGAGTAAGTACCAAAACCGATACCAATTAATAACGCTAATGAGAAGTTATGAATTGATGGACCACCAAAGAAGAACAAGGCAATCACAACAAGAAGCGTTGTGAGAGATGTCATGATGGTTCTCGATAAGGTTTGCGTTAAGGAAATATCAATAATATCGATGGTTTCTACACGGCGAATTTTACGGAAGTTTTCACGCACACGGTCGAATACCACGATACTATCGTTGATGGAATAACCTACAACGGAAAGAATTGCTGCCACGAAGGTTAAATCCATTTCGACTTGTAATGCAGAGAATACACCGAGTGTAATCACCACGTCATGCGCAAGTGAGGCAATACCACCAAAACCTAAACGCCATTCAAAACGTGAGCCCACGTAAATTAACATCATTGCCAGGGTCGCAAGGGTCGCATAAACCGCACCTTGAGCCAGTTCTTCACCGACGTTTGGACCCGACGAATTCGATACTGTTAATATGAATATTTGGATCAATCGTTTTGGAGCATGCTTTTAACGTGATCACCAATAGCAGAATCGTTATTATCAGCTGGTAAGCGGATCATCACGTCTTGTACAGAACCGGTTGTTTGTACAATTGGGCTTGCAATACCATTTTGATTTAATGTGCCACGGATTTTTTCTAAATCAGCCGGTTGTGAGAAGTGAGTATCAAATACCACACCACCGGTAAAATCCAAGCCCCAGTTGAAGCCTTTTGTCACAATGAAGAAGAGGGAAATCGCCATTAAAATTGCGGAAAATGCATACCCTACAAATCTCACTTTCATAAATTCAGTGAGAGGGAATGGCAATTTAATCCCATTCACTTCACGGATAAAATGTCCGTTTTTATCTTTTGCAAATAATCTCATCTTATCCTACCTAAATTGATAATTTTTCAAGACGTTTACCGCCGTATAGGAAGTTCACGATAGCACGTGTTCCAGTAATCGCTGTAAACATTGAAATTGCCACACCTAATGCAAGGGTTACCGCAAAGCCTTGAATTGGGCCGGTACCCACAGCATAAAGAATGATTGCCGTTAAAATTGTGGTTAAGTTTGCATCGAAGATAGAGGTGAATGCACCGTTATAACCTTCGTTAATGGCTTGCTGGATTGGACGACCATTACGAATTTCTTCTTTGATACGCTCAAAAATAAGTACGTTGGCATCCACCGACATCCCCAGGGTTAATACGATACCCGCAATCCCCGGCATAGTGAGTGTTGCACCTGGTAGGATAGACATCAAACCGACTAATAAAAACGATATTAATCACCAAGGCAAAGCTTGCGATAATACCGAAGATTTTATAGTAAATCAGCATGAAGACAATAACGGCAATTAAGCCCCAGAAGCTTGCATTGATACCTTGTTCTACGTTTTGTGCACCAAGAGAAGGACCGATTGTACGTTCTTCAACAATTTGCACTGGCGCGATTAAAGCACCTGATTTTAATAACATAGAAAGGTTTTGTGCTTCTGCAGAACTGCTTACACCCAGTAATTTGGAAGTTAGAACTGAAAGCGACCTTGAATGGTAGCAACGTTAATCACTTCTTCACTTTTTCTCTAAAAATGGTTTTTGCCATTTTCGTCTTTTTTTACCGTTGTCTTTGTATTCTACATACAAGGTTGCCATTGGTTTTTTGTAGTATTTCTTGGTGGTTTGCGACATGATTTCGCCGCCTTCACTATCCAAGGTTACACTTACTTGTGGCGTGCTGGTGTTTTGGTCTAAAGCCCGAGCTTGAGTTGATGATGTGTTCACCACCCAATACCGCACGTTTGTAAAGTGCAACAGGTCTACCTTGACGGTCATATTTGATTTCTGTGTCAGAAGGTAACATACCACGAGCTGCTGATTCAGGGTTCACTAACGAATTCACAATACGGAATTCAAGTGTTGCGGTTGCCCCTAAGATTTCTTTTTGCACGCGCAGTATCTTGAACACCCGGTAATTCGATTACGATACGTTCTGCACCTTGACGTTGGATAACCGCTTCAGCTACGCCTAATTCAGCAACACGTTTACGTAAAATCGTTAAGTTTTTGCTCGATGGCTAAGTTACGTGATTCTGTTAATGCCGCTTCAGAAAGGGCAAGGTTTAAGGTGTTGTCACCAATGTCAGACACGTCTAATGTTGGGTGTAATTGACGAATAATACGCGCTGCTTTTGACATTTGGTCAGCGTTTTTCTAATGTGACCGTTGTACCAAATTTGTCGCCATTTTTTTAATCGCCGTAAACTGAATTTTTTTCTTTACGTAATTCGTTGCGTAATGTGTCTTGTAACTGTTCTTGACGTTTAGCAAGCGCAGAATTCATGTCCACTTCCATCAAGAAGCGTACACCACCACGTAAGTCCAAACCCCATTTCATCGGGATTTAGCCCCAATGCTGCTTAACCAAGCCGGTGTTGCCGGTGCAAGGTTTAATGCTGTGGTGTAGTTGTTGCCAAGTTTTTTTCTGCAATTTTATCTTTGGCAAGAAGTTGGTCATCTGTGTTGGTGAAACAGGGCAAGAATGGAGCCATTTTCAAGAACGATAGATTTGGTTGGAAGGTTATTTTCTTTCAGTACATTTTTGTACTTCAGTTAATGCGGTGGTGTCTGCTTGTTGTCCGCGAGTACCAGAAATTTGCACCGCAGGATCTTCACCATAGATATTTGGAAGAGAGTATAAAGCACCAATGGCGACCACAAGGATCACCATTAGATTCTTCCATAATGGGTAACGATTTAACATAGTTTTCCCTTTAGGAATTTAAATTAGAGAGATTTTACAGAACCTTTCGGTAATACTGAAACGATGTAGTTACGGTTAATCGTGATTTCAGTAGTATCGTTTAAAGCGATAACAATTTCAGCACCTTCGGTTACTTTGGTGATTTTACCAATCAAACCACCAGCGGTTAATACTTCAGTGCCTTTCGCTAATTCAGACATTAATTTTTTGTGTTCTTTATTACGTTTCGCTTGTGGACGGTAAATCATAAAATAAAAAATTAAACCGAAGATCACGAAAATAAATAACGTGGACATTGGGCTTTGTGCTTCCATTGTGTTTTCCTTATAAAATGAAAAAGTTAAAAGTGTGCGTAAAATACCATAAAACGGCATTCAGTAAAAGCCGATGAAGGCAATAACAACTAGAATTTTAGGATTAATTGATTTTTTTCAAGCAAACTTCGAAGATTTGCTCGGAAAGCCAATGTTGATCCACTAATTCACATTGATTTTCTTCACAAAAAACAACAAAAATTTTCTACCGCACTTTGACGATTTAATTGCAAAATTAATTCATCATTTGGTGCTAAATTTGCCAAAGCCTTCTTCGCCGTTAAAAGCGGAATCGGGCAGGAAAGTGCGGTCAAATTTAATTGATATTTCATGATTTAAGCTTGGCGACGAGCAAACATAATTTTGCCCATAGCCGTGAGTTGTTCTGCTGATAAATATTGCTTACCAAGCTCAAATAGCGGCTCTTCAAGGGCAATGTGTCTATCATAGCTCGCTACAAACAGCGTAATCAGCCTTTCATCTACATCAGTGCGTTTCTCTGCAATCAATTCTTCTAGCTGCTCCGAAAGCTTTTGCCCAATTTTTCATGCAAAGTAACATGTTGGCGTTCTAATTCATCCACCGACTCTTTTCGCTTGAGGCGCTTTTTTTCAATTAAAGCGGGAAAAAATCTTTTTCTTCATCATCATGATGAAGTGGTGCAGCGTGATTAAAATACTGCAAATATGGTTTTCACATCATTTAATACGGCTTGATTCACGCCATTTTTTTCTAAATAGCCCGGGAAGAATGGTGAGCTGCTTGCAAAAAGCGTTTCACTTTGCTATGACAAGCATAAAAGCATATCAATCGGCTCATTCCAAGTGGCAAATTGTTGAGGTTCGAGGATTTGCATAAGGTTTCCTTTTGTTAAAAAGTGCGGTCAAAAAGCATTTCATTTTTCTACCGCACTTTCATCAATATGATTTATCCGCTAATTGTAATGGTGGAACAGGTTTGCCCATGCGAGCATAGAACTCCACCACAAAATCATCAAAACGATCGTCTTCGATAGCTTGACGAATTTCCGCCATTAAACGTTGATAATAGCGTAAATTGTGAATGGTATTTAAGCGTGCACCTAAAATTTCACCGCATTTATCTAAATGATATAAATAGGCTTTGGTGTAGTTTTTACAGGTGTAGCAATCACATTCTGGATCCAATGGGCTCGTATCATCGCGATATTTTGCATTACGGATTTTAACAATGCCGTCTGTCACGAATAAATGACCGTTACGTGCGTTACGGGTTGGCATTACGCAGTCAAACATATCAATACCACGACGCACGCCTTCCACTAAATCTTCTGGTTTCCCCACGCCCATTAAATAACGCGGTTTATCAGCCGGGATTTGTGGGCAGATGTATTCTAAAATACGGTGCATGTCTTCTTTTGGTTCGCCTACCGCTAAACCGCCCACCGCATAACCGTCAAAGCCAATATTCACTAAGCCTTCTAATGATACTTTGCGTAATTCTTCAAATACGCCGCCTTGAATAATACCGAATAGCGCATTTTTATTGCCTAATTCATCAAAGCGATCGCGGCTGCGTTTTGCCCAACGAAGAGACATTTCCATGGATTTTTTTCGCATAATCGAAAGTCGCTGGATAAGGCGTACATTCATCGAAAATCATCACGATGTCAGACCCTAAATCATATTGAATTTCCATGGATTTTTCAGGTGAAAGGAAAATGCGCTCACCGTTAATTGGGTTTTGGAATTTCACGCCTTCTTCGGTGATTTTACGTAATTTACCTAAACTAAATACTTGGAAACCGCCACTGTCAGTCAAAATCGGGCGATGCCATTGCATAAAGTCGTGTAAATCACCGTGTTTACGCATCACTTCCTGTCCAGGACGAAGCCATAGATGGAACGTGTTACCCAAGTAAAAATTTCTGCACCTGTCGCACGCACTTCTTCTGGTGTCATGCCTTTTACGGTGCCATAAGTACCTACTGGCATAAATGCAGGGGTTTCTACGCTGAACGTGCCTTGTGGACGTTCAAACACCAAGCGACCACGACGTGCACTGCCGCTGGTTTTATCTAATTCATATTTCATTTTTTTTCCTCAACGAATAAACAGTTCGTAGGTTGTTGTTCAATAAAAAAGCCTGTTAGTACAGGCTTCTTGATAGGTATTTTATGAGTTGGTTGAAAATAAGTCAAACCACTTATTCTAACCCTTTCACATTGGGATTTTTAGTAATGAACATCGCATCGCCATAACTGAAAAAACGATAGCGATTTTCGACCGCACTTTTTATAGGCGTTCATGGTGTGGCTAAAAGCCTGCGAAAGGCAGACACCAACATAATCAATGTGCTTTCTGGTAAGTGGAAGTTGGTAATCAACGCATCCACCACACGGAATGATTTGCCTGGGTAAATAAAAATGGACGTATCAGAAAAATAAGGTTCAATTAAATCTGGGTTGCCATTTTCTTCTGCTGATAGGGCAGCGGTTTCAACAGAACGCACTGATGTTGTGCCTACCGCAATGACACGTTTACCCGCTTTTCTTTCGTTTCAATAATGGCATTACAGACTTCTTGAGAAAGCTCCACATATTCCGCGTGCATAATGTGATCTTCGATATTTTCAACACGTACGGGTTGGAATGTACCCGCGCCCACGTGCAAAGTCACAAATTCAAAATTAACGCCTTTTTCGTGTAATTTTTGTAAAAGTTCATCATCAAAGTGCAAGCCCGCCGTTGGCGCAGCCACCGCACCTGGCACTTTGTTATACACGGTTTGATAGCATTCTTGATCCGCTTCTTCATCAGGGCGATCAATATAAGGTGGCAAAGGCATATGACCGATTTCTTGTAACACATCAAGCACATTGCGACTTTTTATCCGCTAATTCCACTTCAAAAAGCGCATCTTGACGACCAACCATAATCGCTTTTTACGCCATTATTTTCACCGAGCTTATCTTCGCCTAAAAATAATTCTGCACCTTCTTTCGGGGCTTTTTGATGAGCGAATATGCGCTAAGAAATGATGTTCACTAAAACACGTTCCACTAACACTTCAATTTTTCCCGCCACTGGCTTTTACGACCAAACATACGAGCAGGGGATCACGCGCGTATTGTTAAAAATCAACAAATCACCTTCGTCGATTAAATCCAATACATCGGTAAAAAGTGCGGTGAGAAATTTCTCCCGTTTTCGCCATTGAGTTGTAGCAAACGGCAAGAAGAGCGATCTTCTTTAGGGGTAACGAGCAATCAGCTCATCAGGTAAGTCAAAATGAAAGTCAGAAACACGCATAATTGTAAATCATGAAAGCTAAAAATGGGGCATAGTCTAGAGCGAATGAGGGGAAATACAAGGGGAATGTTGTTGGGTATGAATCGGGTTGAGAGATAGAGTGGGAAGGTAAATATTATACTATTCAAATTTATTAAGTTTTGTTTCAACTTTACACAGCCACCGGAAGGTGGCTACTAAAAGCATATCGAACCGCAACATTACACTATGGTGTTTCCAACACAGCCACCCGAAGGTGGCTGCGTATTCTGATTTTAAAAATTTGTAACAAGGCTCGTCTTGTTTTATGATTAAGGTAATCCAATTTTTAGAGTGTCTTCATAGTTAGTGCCATCATTACTTGGAATATCATTGCATACGCTGATTAATTCTTTCAGTATTGATTCTATGCTTGAACGCACACCTTCCTGTTCTTGAACAGCTTTCCAACTTCTAAATGGCTTATCTTTAGATGGTAAGTCCATTTGATGGTGAATTTCAAAATTAGGGGCATGAACAACGATAAGTTACCTTTAATCCAGCTCCACGAGCCTCAGTTACTGCATCTGAAATTGCTTTATTTATAGAGTATGCTGAATTAGCCCTATCGCCAGACAGAAACTTTAGGAGAATCTATATCGTGTAAGACAGAAAAATCAATTTTAAAATGAGATAAAAATTTTTACTAAAATAGTAATTGTCGCTTTTCCTCTGGCTCTGATAATAAGAGGGCGTTGACTAACAGGATAATCCTCTGGATTACTATTCATAATTTCATGAAAAGCAGCAAATTCAGTATCTCCTTCAACGATAATAACTTTATCTCAAAGAAAATTTCAGAAACATTAGAATCAAAAACCATTAGGGCTTTCAGATTAGCTGAGTTCATCATCACTAAAATTTAATTGTTTCGGATTTATATATATTAGGTTCTAAATGCTTATCTAATCGATGTAAACGAACAATAGTTGTATGATCTTTTATAGGATCAACAAAAGCTGGATGATGAGTGCTCAACATGACTTGCCAGCCTGCTTCAGATGCTAAATTATATAAATGTTCTTTCGCTGCACGAACGGCTGAAGGATGTAACGCCGTTTCAGGTTCATCGATCAATAACATATACCACTGGCAAAAAGAAATCACTTGAACCATCTTGAGATAATTGGCTCTTAAGCTCTTTGAATTTTTTCTCTTTTATCTTTTCGAAGATTGTGCTCTTTTTTTGCTTTTTCTAATTTTTGTAATTCCTTTTTGTATATCAGAAAGCTCTACTTAACTCAGATCTTACCTGAAGAATAGACCAAAATAATGCTCGTTGTGAACCTGTCCCTTGCTGATCCCAACGAGGCAAAGTTACCTGTTTCAGAAATATCAATTCTTGAACCTGATAACAAAGATTTTGCAGGATCAAAACCAATATCTCCAATCCCAATGTTAAGATGGATTCCTGATGAACTAAATACTTTGCAATAGGATGAATTAATTTGCTCCTGTATTTTATCAATATCGTTACGAAGTTCTGATATAGGATTATTTGCTAATATCTCCAACTCTCTAATTTTCTTACTTTAAATCAGATTCTTCATTTTCTATAATTTCTTTATATTTATTAATTATTGGTTCAAGTACAAGATTTAATAATTTTTATGTTCTTCTTCAGGATTATCTAAAGAACCTATTCTGAAATGGTTTGAGCAAACGACTATTAAATACAGTATCTAGTCCAGCAGCTTTACCATCATCTGCGTAGTCTTGAATCTCTGGATCCCAAGTACTTCTAATTGGCTTTCACTCCTTCTGTAGGCCATTCCCACTTAGAACGGACTAGTAATAATCCATCATCTGTTTCTTCTTTCCATTTTTCGTCAATATTACCTGCACTTTTTAGAATATGAACCCATAATTCGACCGTAGCAGAGTTTTCCATTTGCATTACAATTAAAATCTTTTTATATCTAGCTTTTCCTTGCTGAACTGCTACTCATATGCTCTTAATACAGTTGTTTTACCAGCATTATTTGCTCCGACTAAGCATACAATATCATCTAATTCAACTGTTAAACCGTCATTACCAATACAGCCAATATTTTTTTAATATGCATACGTACAAGATGTGAACGTTCCATAGTGTTACCTTCTTAATAAATTTACAAGTTTGCTAAAATATTTTTAATAATAGATTGAAAAGTTTTTAAACTAAAAATTAAATTCTCCTCTCTTATAAAATTAGTATCCTCCCAACTCCAATCCGCTATTTCCCCAACATTGAGCGAATGGCTTTTGCAAGGTTTGCCAATGTTCGTAAAGGCAAGAGATTGCCGAGTTCATCTTCGACGGAATGGGCGTAGTAGGAGAGTTTCGCAAACATAAAATAATCCTTTATATTTATGATTACTTTTAATGATTATTGCTTAATGTATTCCTAACTTTATTTTTAATGTCAATGTTCATTAATTTATATATTTTTCATAAATAATATGAAGTTAATTAATTTTAAGAATGGAGTGTTTTTATATGATTTTTGGAGCGTGTTTTAAAGGCATGAAAAAGCCCTTTTCAAAAAGGTGAAAGGGCAAAATATTTAGAGTCATACTATGAGTTGTTGAATTAACAAATCAGGTATGGGATGTATTATAGTACATCCTTTTAACAAATGCAACAATTTTTAACAAATTAATTATGTGGTTGCGTGTGTTGGTGTTGACCAAGTTACGCATCAACAATGCATAATCAAGTTGGACGTCTTGTGGCACATCTAAAAAGACAAAATGGCCGTCATCCAAGTGCGGCTTCCACATTTTCATTTTTCGATTGAGCATTTTCAATTTTAAAGACGATGTTGCCTTGTGGTGTCATCATTTCCACTTCATCACCAAGCAAGAATTTATTTTTTTCACCGCCACTTCGGCCATACCTTGTTCATTACGTTTTACCGGTAAATTCACCGACAAATTGTTGGCGTTCAGAGATAGAGTAGCCGTATTCGTAATTTTTGGTATTCATCGTGCGTATGACGACGTAAGAAACCTTCGGTATAACCACGATGCGCAAGGGATTCCAACGTATCCATTAAACTTTCATCAAATGGTTTGCCTGCTGCCGCATCATCAATGGCTTTTGCGGTAAACTTACGCGGTTCTTGCGCAGTAATAGAATGATTTAGTACGGCCTTCGATTTTTGAGAATGCACACCAAGTGCGGTCAATTTTTCCACGTGTTGTACAGCACGCAGATCTTTTGAGTTCATAAAGTAAGTGCCGTGCTCATCTTCAAAAAGCGGTCATTTGTTCATCAGGCTTTTTGTGATTTCGGTATAAAGGAAGACTTTATCTGTTACTGCACCTTCACCTAAAGTTGGCGCACATTTTTCACTTCAATTTGTTGAGCAGGGATCGATTTTTCGGCACGATGTTGCCCTACTTCATCTATGGTGCCTTCTTCCATTTTGTATTCCCAACAGCAAGCATTGGTACAGTGCCTTGGTTTGGGTCGCGTTTGTTGATATAGCCAGAAAGTAAGCAACGGCCAGAATACGCCATACATAATGCACCGTGTACGAAAATTTCGAGTTCGATATCTGGCACATGTTGGCGAATTTCAGCGATTTCTTCAATGGATAATTCGCGCGATAAAATCACACGAGTTAATCCCATTTGTTTCCAGAATTTAACGGTTGCCCAGTTTACTGCATTCGCTTGTACAGAAAGGTGAATATCAATATCCGGGAAGTTTTCACGCACCAACATGATTAAGCCTGGGTCAGACATAATTAAGGCATCAGGGCCCATGTCGATCACAGGTTGTAAATCTTTGATAAAGGTTTTGAGTTTAGAGTTATGCGGTGCAATGTTTACGACCACATAGAATTTTTTGCCAAGTGCATGAGCTTCATCAATCCCGATTTTTAAATTGGCATGATTAAATTCATTGTTACGTACACGTAAGCTGTAACGTGGTTGGCCTGCATAAACAGCATCTGCGCCATAGGCAAAAGCGTAGCGCATGTTTTTGAGGGAGCCAGCAGGGGAGAGTAATTCAGGGTTTAAATGGGGTTGTCATAATGTTCTCTTGTCTGATTTCAGGTCAGTAGCTTTGCTTTTGGCAAAGCCGTATTAAAGCCTGTATTTAGGCGGATTTAGGGATTTGTAAAGTAAAAAGTGCGGTTAGTTTTTCGATTGTTTTTTAGGCTAGAAATAAAAAGGCGAACCATTCGTTCGCCTTATCAAGATTGTATTTAATTAAATTGCCCAGCCGCCTGCATAGAATGCGACAAGTACAATGGCGATGATAATCGTGCCGATGTTGAGTTTTTCACATCACCACTCACGATACGACCAATCACTAATGCAGCAAAAGCCAAGCATGATACCCGTTACGATGTTTGCGGTGAGCACGATGAATACCGCGCAAACTAAGCCGCTCATTGCACCCACGAAATCATCGAAGTCTAATTTACTCACATTGTAGCATTAATAAACCCACATACATTAACGCCGGTGCGGTTGCATAACCAGGCACTAAGAATGCAAGTGGTTGGAAGAATAACATTAATAAGAATAATACGCCGACAACGATAGCGGTGATACCCGTTTTACCGCCTGCGGCTGTCCCTGCTGCTGATTCGATATAAACGGCGGCTGGTGCGGTACCAAATAAACCTGAGAATAAGCTACTTACAGAGTCAGAGGTTAAGGCTTTACCACCGTTGATGATTTGTCCGTCTTTATCTAATAAGTCCGCTTGTCCTGCAACGGCACGAATAGTACCTGTTGCATCAAATACGGCGGTCATCACTAAAAGCAAAAACAATCGGTAAAATAGCTGGTTGTAATGCGCCTTGTGAAAATCTAATTGTAAGAAAAGTGAGTTTTCACCAAGGTTGGCATTTTTGAAAGATTTGACCATTGAATGTGACGTTTGGATCGAAGATTAAACCTACGATAGTAATGGCGATGATGACCCATAAAATCCCGCCTTTCACTTTCATTTTTCCAAGCCGATAATGAATGCAAGGCCAATTAAAGACATCATTACTGGGAATGAGGGTGAAATCACCTAATTTAACCGGTAAACCCGCTGGTTTGCCGACCACTAAAGCCTACGCCGTTTGCGGCGATTAACAATAAGAATAAGCCGATCCGATCCGCACCGTGTGCAATGCTTGACGGTAGATTACGTAAAATCCATGAACGAATACCTGTTGCCGAAATTAGGGTGAATACCAAACCCATGAATACGGCACCTAATGCACAGGAATAGAAACACCTTGCCCAATGACTAAGCTAAAATGCGGTGAAAGCGGTTAATGAAATGGCACAGCCGATCGCCATTGGCGCATTTGCCCAAAAGCCGATTAAAATCGATCCAAGTCCCGCCACTAAACAGGGTTGCGATAAACACTGATTCAGCCGGAAAGCCTGCATCACCAAGCATTTTAGGTACAACAATCACGGATACACCATGGCTAAGAAGGTGGTTAAACCCGCGATGATTTCTTGACGAACCGTTGAACCGCGTTTGCTGAGTTCAAAGGTTTTTCTAAACTTGACATAAAAGTCCCTAGGTTAATAATCAAAAAGACGTGCTATTTTATAGCAAATTATTTAAAAAGTAAACGTTTGCGCAATCGTTTTTTGACAGTCTGGCAGGGGAAAAGTGCGGTCAGTTTTGAGGATGTTTTTCGCATATTTTTTTATCGACTAAAAACTGCTATACTCTGAACATTTTTAACGTAATCAAAAAGGAAAAAAACAATGGCTGATTTTAATCAAATTTTAACGCCGAGGCGATGTAGATGCGGCATTATCAATGTGGTAAATGAAATTCCAGAAGGTAGCTGCCACAAAAATCGAATGGAACCGTAAAAGTTGCAGCGTTCAATTAGACCGTGTTGAGCCAGCGATCTTCGCAAAACCAACTAACTATGGTTTCATTCCACAAACTTTGAGACGAAGATGGCGATGAGTTAGACGTTTATTATTAACTCGTCAACCACTTGCAACAGGTGTATTCCTTGAAGCAAAAGTTATCGGTGTAATGAAATTCGTTGATGATGGCGAAGTGGACGATAAAAATCGTTTGTGTGCCAGCAGATGACCGCGATACCGGCAATGCATACAACAGCCTTGCAGATGTGCCAGCGCAATTAATCAAACAAATTGAATTCCACTTCAATAACTACAAAAGCATTGAAAAAACCAGGGTTCAACAAAAAGTGACTCACTGGGGGCGATGTAGAAAAGCGAAAGAAGTGATTCGTGAATCAATCAAACGTTGGAATGAACGTTAATTTTTCATGTTAATGAATTGAAAAAGGCATCACGTTGATGCCTTTTTATTTATCTATGAGCAAAAAGTGCGGTCAATTTGACCAACCCAAAAAGTTGGACCCAACGTCTAACTAAGTCGTTTCAGGAATTTGGGCAAATTCACGGCTTCCACGAGCCTAATGCTTTGGCTTTTTGATAAAATGCTAACTTGTATTCCAGCAAGTTTAGATAGCGTTTTAATTCGGCAATTTGGCGCTTCACATTTTCTGTTTGGCTTTCAAATAATGCAAGGCGTTCGTCAATGGTATCGTCGCCGATGATGGTGCATTCAGCGAAGCGTTTAATGTCTTTTAGGCTCATTCCTGTATTTTTCAAGCATTGTAATAAACTCAACCATTGCAAGTCGTTATCAGTAAAACGGCGATTACCGTGTTCATCGCGCCCAACGTTAGGCAATAAGCCTTCTTTGTCGTAAAAGCGTAAAGTGTGGGCAGAGATACCGATTTTTCAGCAGCTTTGGCGGTGGCGTAGTCATTTCCTTCCTTATAAATAAAGTTGTAATCTCGTGCGGCGGTTGCATTCGCACCAAATCAGCCACTTATAAATTGTGAAATTGACGTAGAAATGCCACGCAAAGGCAAGGTGTTAATTCGTAACACTCACACTGGCGTGTGTCATACTGATGCATTTACGTTATCAGGAAGCGATCCTGAAGGCGTATTCCCAGTGGTGCTTGGGCACGAAGGTGCGGGTGTGGTTGTTGCTGTGGGGGAAGATGTGTTGAAGTGTAAAACCGAGCGATCACGTTATTTCGATTTACACTGCAGAATGTGGCGAATGCGAGTTTTGCCGTTCAGGTAAAACCAACTTATGCGTCTCAGTGCGTGATACGCAAGATAAAAGGCTTAATGCCGGACGGCACGACGCGTTTTTCTTATCAAGGTCAGACGATCTATCTCTATATGGGCTGTAGTAATGTGCTAGCAATGTTGGAATGAGAGAAGGTTTTTATCCAGATATCGGCTATACAAAAATCTGCACCTTAATTAGTTGATTGCTTGGTTCAACTAATTAAGGTGCAGAATTATCTGATGCTTATATATTATTTTACTATTTCAAATGCAAGGTTTCTAAATACATAGTTACCAATTTGCACTTCCATTCCATATTTACCAATTGGATCTGATTTACCAAATTTCCAACAACGGGTAATATTTTTCTTTTATCTTTGCAATCACATCACCAACAATTAAGAACTCTTTTGTCTTCCGATGCAGTAACGCTCATTCCTTCAGAGGCAAAAATTGGTTGGTGCTGGTGCATAAAAATGCTTCAACAATGCGTACTCGGCCTGTTAATGGCACATTGAGAGAGCTCCAACAGAGTTGTTGATTTTTGACTTCTTGAAATTTGGGTTCCTTTTTACAAGGCTGGGTGATTTTTGAGCTAACATCATACACATTTAAAACAACTGCAGGCTGACCATTTATTGGATCTTTAGCAGTAGATGTGGTTTCTGTTTTAGGTGCAGCCATTACACTAGCAGAAATAAGTGCTAATGTTGCAATCATCATTTTTCTCATTTAATTCCTCCGTTTGATCTAATTGATTTTTGTTGATATTTTTCTCTTAACTGATTCGCAATAATTTGAAATTGCTTGTCCCATACTGATGCCTTGTTTTTGCAAGTTTCTGGATTTCTTCAACCGCTTCTTGTTGTTGCTCATGCTTTAATGAAATTAGTGCATTATCCATTTGTTTCTCTTTTGTCTAATTAAAAATCAGGAAAACTCGAATTAAAGAACTGAAAAAGCCTTTGCCATTGGTCATCAAGCGGTGCTTTTATCGTGATTTTTGCGAAGTTTTCGGATGAACGAAACGCAAAAAATGCAGAATGTAACATCAATCAATTTACGCCTGAGTGTTCACTTAAAGGCACCGTTTTGATGTAAGTCACCATATTTAGTATCGCCCATAATCAGGTGGAAAAAGGTGTTTCAAGTGCGCGTCTTAGCTGATGTTTTCGCCCCGTTTGCAGGGAAAAAGTTCGACCAATGAATAATGTGCCGTTTGATGTTTGCCCACAGGGGTAAGGCATTTCCACTGCTGCTAAACTTTGATAATCGGTAATCGCCTCTTTCGATTCCTTTTTCCTGCGAAAATTTATCCGCCACTTTATCTAAAAATCACTTTGAGCGGATACGCTACTCTGACTTGTCCTTGTAAATAACCTCGAACTACCGCCAAATAACCTTTTTCCATTTGATAATTTTCGAATAATTCACATCCTTTTCGCCATTTTTGCTATTCAAGGCAAACAGCAATACGCCCGAGGTGGGGCGATCTCAAACGGTGTAGCGGGAAAACATGCTGACCAATTTGATCCCGTATGCGGCAGACCATCAAGTGATTGTGGTTGCCCCCGATACCAGCCCTCGCGGAGAGCAAGTGCCGAACGATGTGGCTTACGATTTAGGGCAAGGTGCGGGCTTTTTATCTTAATGCGACCGAGCAGCCTTGGGCGATGAATTATCAAATGTATGATTATATTTTGAACGAGTTGTCCCCACGTCTGATTGAGGAAAATTTTTCCCTACCAACGGCAAACGTTCCATTATGGGACATTCAATGGGGGGACACGGTGCCTTGGTATTGGCATTGCGAAACCAGGGAACGTTATCAAAGTGTTTCTGCCTTTTTCGTCCATTTTATCGCCAAAGTCTTGTGCCTTGGGGAGAAAAAGCTTTTACTGCTTATTTAGGGAAAGATTGTGAAAAATGGCAGCAATATGATGCCAACTCACTCATTCAACAAGGCTATAAAGTACAAGGCATGCGCATTGATCAGAGATTGGAAGATGAGTTTTTGACAACATAATTACTACCGAAGATTTTTATTGAAACCTGTCGTGCAGCAAATCAACCGCTCGATGTGCGTTTCCACAAAAGGCTACGATCATAGCTATTACTTCATCGCCAGTTTTATTGGTGAGCATATTGCCTATCATGAGGCATTTTTGAAGTAACCAAAAAGTGCGGTCAAAACCGGCCGCACTTTTAGTCTTATGAATATCGTTAAAACGAGAAGCGTAATTCTGCATTCACATTATTGGCTTTGGTATCGTGGTTGTAAGCACCTTGATAGCCCACTTTCACACTGAATGTCGGCGTGAATTGCGCTTGTAATGCCACACCTGTCGTGACGACATTTTTCAATTCTTTACCATAAAGATTCGCGACACCTTGATTATTGATTACCAAGCTGCCTTCAGCGGCTTTATCTTTATGGAAACGATGATAGCTACATCGCCTAATAGATTTAATTGAACGCCACCAATTGCAAATGGAATAGATGGACGTAAACCTACAGAGGTAATGATTAAATCACGATTGTTGTCTTTAACTGCACTTCGTCTTTTGTCATACCTTTGTTTTGATATGCATATAGCTACGCCAGCATAAGGTTCAATCACAAAATGTTCCCCCTTTTCAAGCCAGTGTGGCAAGTTCAGCAAAGACATTTTTGTGTTTGGTTATGGCTTTTTCACACCTTGTGCAAATTCAGCACGTTGTTCGTGTTTTTCCCCAGCTTTGAATAAAGCCAATTTTTGAGTGTTAATACGTTGAAACGATGTTCAGCTGTTAAGCCTAAATGTATAGCACGATCTTTCGAGTGCGGTCAATTTTTGTAGCTATTTTGTGTTGAGCCGACAAATACACCTAAATGTTTTGTTTGTATCAATGGTTTGCATCAATACCCACAAGTTGATTGTACGCATGGCTGCTTAAACTATCCGTGCTGAAGTGGGTGAAGGTGCCACTTGTCCAAATTTGTGTACCTGCATTAAGTTGAGCTCTTACTGCACTGGTTGAGCAAGTTGCTGACGAATCAATAAACCATTTAACACGTTGTGTTGTTGAGCTGCGAGATCTTCATCATAGCTTAAACGAGCAAAAAGCTTGGCGAGCATTCTCTTTTTGTTCCCAAAAATGAGGCTTTTGGTAAGCCGGTCTGTTTGTCGCTGCATCTAATGCATTGGCGATAGCCACTTCATTTTCAGTGGTTGCTGCAGATGAAAGGGCTTTTTCTGAACAGTTACTTTCAGCGTATTTGCATTACTTTCATTTTTAACGGCAAAGAAATCATAAGTGCGAGGTGTTTCAACTATCGCATTTTCAGCTCCTACAAATGAGCCAGTACCTTGTACTGACACTGCTTTTTGTGGATTTTGTTGTAATTGAGGCAGAAATTTCTTCGTCAAATTTATTTGGCACTAAAAATAGAGCCGTCGGCAAAGGTTGCATTGACGTTAGCAATACCATTATTCAGTAAAGAAATGACCACCTTTTTCCACTGTTGCGGTAACCGTTTTCGCGGTGCTGGTTAGGGTTTCGGTGACAAATCCATTATCACTTGGTTTAGTGACTTCTGCTTTCGGTAATACTTCCAATGTTGCACCTTGTTTCACAATCACTTGCTGTATGAGACCAAGAGATTGATTTAACCCTGATGACCTTCATTCAGAGTAATTTCACCAGTGAAGCTGTTATTACCGGTGAGGGTTAAGGTGCCAGCCCCATTTTTAGTTAATGCACCAACATAGCCTTGTGCTGCACGTTCATTACGAGCGGCTTCACGCGCTAAACCTACTTGATATTCTGCTTTTTCTTCAGCTGTCGCTCCTGCATGATTTTGCATTAATGCTTGTAATTCAGCTTTGCGTGTTGTCCAAGTTGCCGCTTCAGCTTGATCTTCGACTTGACGTGCTTTGATGGCTTTATCGCTAATATCATTTGACCAAACATCATTTTGATTGAGGTTGATTTTCACGTTTCCTAAGAATTGACCTGGGCCAAACATGGCTTTGCTAAGATCTAAAATCCCCACCCCCAAACGTTACTCAGTATACCTTGTTCAGTTTCCCAACGTTCTAACGGTTTACCTTCAAGCCTTTACGAAGCGTGGTTTGTCTTGCTGTGGTTAGCATGACATCACGCGCTTGATTGATTGTCATGTATGGATAGCGAGAAAAGAATGACACCCTAATGCACCACTTACGTGTGGGGCAGCCATTGAAAGTACCACCAGCTGATTTGTAAATAGGGGCACCATAAGTATTGTTGTCTTGTAATTGAATGTAGGAGGAATAGATGTTGGCGGATGGAGCCGCAATCGTCCACCATTTTGAATGGCCGGCGAGGTTAAATTCTGAATATCTGCGCCTGCTTTTTCATCACTAACATCTCCATTTGAGTCATTCGGATAGCCTTCACCGCCGACTTGACCGGTGATGTTTACCCAGTATTTTTCTGCATCAGGTCTGAAATAAGGCAACATCGCACTGAGTAAAGGACTCAGCCATCATACTGCGGTTACCCGCGGTAAAGACTTGAATTACTTGTTTATTTTTGCCACTTCATAAGCCGCATCAACAAAGTTTTTTTCTCACCACTGGTCACAAATTGATAATAAGCTTTTTCAGCTTCGCCTAAGTTACTTAAATAAATATGTGCCGCAGGACTGGAAATTGGCTCTGGTGCTTTTGGTACATCATAATATTGCACGCCATATTCAGGCACATCACGCCAATCATATTTCTTTGGTTTATAGCCTAAAGGCACCAGCAAAGGATGAATTGACACGACGGTTTGAACCCCAACTGTTATTAATCACTTTTGCTCCGGCATCTGCTAGGGCAGAGTAGCCTTGTAAGAAGAAACTATAATCTTGATTTGGACCATAGGTCATGTTGTCGTTACCACCGGTATTAGCAGAATACAGATTAGCGCCGAATGCTACACCGTGCATCTCGTTTCCATCACGCGTTGCCGCCATTGTCCCGCCAACATGGGTGCCATAGAGCATCATTGGTATATTTATGCCACGAGCCGTCAATATTGAAGGCTTCGCCTTTAGTGAAGATGCCATTATCTGTTTTATCAAAATTACGTTTGCCGTTTTTTACGGGTTCGTTTTTATTGATTGGGCCATTTCCCACCGATGCATCGGGATAACGCATGCCATCTTTACTATAAGTCCCTTCTGTTTTTACAACGTGGATTCGACCGTCTTGAAATTCAGGGTGGTTTAATAGCACACCTGAATCCATCACGCCAATTTTTACGCCTGAACCATTAAAGCCAAGAGCATAAGCCGTGGAAGCATTCATTGAGGTTAAGCCCCAGTCTTTGAGGTATTCAGCGCTTTCCCAGCTTTTGGTATTACCGGCTTGGCCTTGTTCAGAATAAGCGGTTGCATTGGCGGCATACCAACCAACGAGTAATGCAAGTGCAGTTTTTGAAGTTTCATGTTGTCTTCCTTTATCTTTTGATTTTCGCTGGCTATTATTCGCCTCATCGCGAAGCGCTTCAATGACTCAAATCAAAATTCCAAAAGAAAAATGTTTATTCTGTGACAACGATCACACCAAAAGTGCGGTCAAAGAGGGATAAATTTATGTATCGTAGAAATCAATGTTATAATTCACGAACAAAAATGATTAAGGAGCAACCCATGGCGATTTTAGTAACAGGTGGAGCCGGCTATATCGGTTCACACACCGTAGTGGAATTATTAAATGCAAATAAAGAAGTGGTGGTATTGGATAATTTATGCAATTCTCTCCAAAAATCTTTAGAACGCGTAAAAAGAAATCACTGGCAAAGACGTGAAATTTTTATGAAGGCGATATTTTTAGATCGTGCTTTGTTACAAAAATCTTTGCTGAAAAACAGCATTCAATCGGTCATCCATTTTGCGGGGTTTAAAAGCCGTGGGTGAAAGTGTCAAAAACCAGCTGAATACTATATGAATAACGTATCAGGCACGATTGTTTTGATTCAAGAAATGAAAAAAGCAGGTGTGTGGAACTTTGTATTTAGTTCATCTGCAACGGTTTATGGCGATCCAGAAATTATTCCAATTACAGAGGACTGCAAAGTAGGCGGTACAACCAACCCTTACGGTACATCTAAATACATGGTGGAACAAATTCTTACCGATGTTGCAAAAGCTGAACCGCAATTTAGTATGACAATCTTACGTTATTTCAACCCAGTGGGTGCGCATGCAAGCGGCTTGATTGGTGAAGATCCAAATGGCATTCCAAATAATCTATTGCCTTACATCAGCCAAGTTGCCATTGGTAAATTACCGCAACTTTCGGTATTTGGTAGCGATTATGATACCCATGATGGCACAGGTGTACGTGATTATATCCATGTGGTGGATTTAGCCATTGGTCACTTAAAAGCGTTAAATCGCCATGAAAATGACGCAGGTTTACACATTTATAACTTAGGTACGGGTACGGGTTATTCTGTGCTTGATATGGTGAAAGCGTTTGAACAAGCAAACAATATCGAAATTCCGTATCGTCTTGTTGCACGTCGTCCTGGTGATATTGCAACATGCTATTCCGATCCAAGTCTTGCAGCAAAAGAGTTAAATTGGACAGCTGAACGTGGTCTTGAGCAAATGATGAAAGACACCTGGAATTGGCAAAAAAATAATCCGAAAGGATACAGAGATTAATCTCACTCTTGTTGGGCGGAGCATCATTCCGCCCTTAATATTTTAATCAGATAAAACACGCTCAAAAATAACCGCACTTTATGTCAGAACAATCCCTTTCTAGTCAAATATTTACCCGCAAAATGCTGATCTGTGTCTTCACTGGATTTAGTTCGGGTTTACCACTTTTCGTGTTATTGCAAATGTTGCCAGTGTGGCTGACAGATAAAGGGCTTTCTGTTGAATTAATCGGTGCATTGACAGGGGTGATGGTACCATACGGTTTGAAATTTTTATGGGCACCATTATTAGACCGCTATTTCCCGCATTTTTAGGGCGTCGTCGTAGTTGGTTATTGATTTCTCAAGTGATTTTGCTGATTTCACTTTATGCGATTAGTCAGTTTGATCCCGTGGCAGAGTTAAGTATGGTGGCTAAAAATTGCCACATTTATTGCCTTTTTCTCTGCGACACAAGATATTGTACTCGATGCTTATCGTCGTGAAATTTTAACGGATAATGAATTAGGATTGGGGAATACCATCCATATTAATGCTTATCGCGTTGCAGGCTTAATTCCGGGGGCTATCGCTTTTATTTAGCGACGATTTATCCGTGGAAAACCGTCTTTTTATTGACCGCACTTTTGTATGTTAGCGGGCATATTTATGACGCTCTTTTTGGCAAAAGAACCTCAGGTTGCGAAGGTCGATCGTGATCAACCTTTCTATATGGTGTTTTGGATACCCTTGAGAGAGTTCTTCCAACGTAAAGGCGTCGCGCAAGCGATCGGTTTTTACTCTTTTTGTTCTTGTATAAATTTGGTGATTCATTTGCTACCACATTACAAACTAAATTCGTCTATGACATGGGCTTTGAAAAAGAGCATATTGCGTTGGTGGTAAAAAGTACCTCACTTTGGGCAAGTATCTCAGCCGGTCTCGTGGGTGGCGTGATTATGTTGCGCTTAGGCATTAATCGTGCATTATGGGTATTTGGTTTTATCCAATTGATTACTATTGGTGGATTTATTTGGTTAGCTGCATTTGGGCATTTTTGACCAAATTGGTGCCAGCAGAACTTTGGAAATTAGGTTTCGTGATTGCGGGTGAATATATTGGTGTCGGTCTCAGTACTGCTGCCTTTGTCGCCTTTATGGCTCGCGAAACGAATCCGCTTTTATACAGCCACTCAATTAGCCTTATTTACCAGCCTTTCTGCTTTTACCAAGTAAAGGACTTGGTATGTTATCTGGTTACTTAGTTAAGGCGGTGGGCTACTATCATTTTTCTGGATTTGTTTATTCCTCGCTATCCCAGGAATGATTTGTTTATTCTGGGTGGCACCATGGAATGAAAAAGGAAATGAAAAAGCTTAAAAATAAAAATAAAAGCGCAGTCAAAATTAACAGTAAAATCATTTGACCAAACAAGGCTTTAACGGTATTTTTAAACAGGGGCTATTATTTATTGGAGATTTGTATGAAAATTATTCTTTTAGGTGCACCAGTGCAGGAAAAAGGCACTAAGCACAATTTATTATGAACAAGTTTGGTATCCCACAAATTTCAACAGGGATATGTTCCGTGCCGCGATTAAAAGCTGGGACAGAATTAGGCAAACAAGCAAAAGCATTAATGGATGAAGGGAAAAGTGAGTACCGGATAGATTAACTGTTGCGTTAGTAAAAGATCGTATTTCTCAACCAGATTGTGCAAAATGGTTTCTTATTAGATGGTTTCCCACGTACGATTCCACAAGCGGATGCGTTAAAAGAGTCAGGCGTGAAAATTGATTACGTTTTTAGAGTTTGATGTGCCGGATGAAGTGATCGTTGAACGTATGAGTGGTCGTCGTGTACACCAAGCATCTGGTCGTTCTTACCACATCGTTTACAACCCACCAAAAGTGGAAGGTAAAGATGATGTAACGGGTGAAGATTTAATTATCCGAGCAGATGATAAACCAGAAACAGTGTTAGATCGTTTAGCGGTTTTACCACAAACAAACCAGCCCATTAATTGATTATTACCAAGCTGAAGCAAAAGCAGGTAACACACAATATTTCTGTTTAGATGGTACTCAAAAAGTGGAAGCTGTAAGCCAAGAATTAGATAAAATCTTAGGGCTAAAAAGATTGAAAACTGACCGCACTTTGAAGAGAAAAAGTGTGGTTAATTTTTCAAAAAGGATTTTGAGATCGTAAATTGAGATCGCATCTGGGGACGTTATGAGCAAGAAAAAACAATAACATTGACGATTTCGGCTATCGCAGTGGCACTTGGGATCGGCGCACAATTTTACACCAATCATAAAATCGACCAGGTGTTAAAAAAATTTCTCTTATTCTTTAGGGTAACCAAGCAACATTAAATGTGACGCAAACTGCGAAAAAACTTTTTTTCATCCGTGAGTTAATCTTTAGTGTAAAAAAATAGTGATGCGAAAAACACAAATGTCATTTCAACTAAGCTCACCGCTCTGCCTTTCTTCATTACAGCAGAGTCTCAGTTATCCGATCAGTTAGTTCGTCAATTAAATAAAACATTAAATATTACGATTGATAAAAACACAATTAATGCAAATTTTTCGCCAGTAGGGGATTATTTACAGTCTGATATATTGACGGAATTCCGTGATTTTTGCGAATAAGTCCCAAAACCTTTCTATCGGTCTTCATTTCTTAAAAATAAAAGAAGTTGAGCTAAAAACAACTCTTAGTGGTTTTAATTACGATAAAGACACTAAACTGGAACAAATTGAAGGTGAAGCTCGTCTAGTACCTATCGGTGCAAATCAGTATGACCTATCAAGTATAGAATTAACCGCAAAAATGCCGAAGTAGCATTGTTAAATGGGGAAAAATACCCATGTTTATATGAAAAATGTGACTTATCATTTTGATGTGAAACCAGGCGAGACAGATAAACGCGATCTTAATACAAAATTTAGTAGTGATATTTTGCGCATTGCCAATAAAAACCCGTACAACGGAAGAAAGCCAAGCAACAGCAGGTGGATTAAATTTATTCATTAAACAAAAATGGTGTACCAAAGTGCGGTCAATTTTTATAACGAATTTCAAAAATTAAGCGGTGGTTCACTAGACATTAAAGATGGCGTCAGTTTGTTAACGAAAATTTTTACACAAAACGATCGTTTTTGATGGTTCGTTATCGGTACTTTCTGTCAATGTCCCTAAAAATAATCAACCTTACTTTAACTTACAAAAATGCAGGCTTTGAACTTAAGTTAGCGAATAATGATTTAACTAAAGCCAATGTGGATTTTCAAATTAAATGTTGAAAGTGTGAAGCAAACCCCTGAGGGATGAAAACCGTAAATGGGAAGCTAAAGGCAGTAAAGTTAATATTCAGTTAGATGATTACAATGTGGCAAATGAACTGGCTTTTGTTCCATTTTTATTAGATACCATTGCTGAGAAAGAAACACCAGCAAAAGACAATAAAGATTTCTTAAATGCCAAAGATAAATGGGTAAAAGAATTTAGTGGTAAAACCAATATTGAGGCTACATTAAAATCATTTAATATGGCCGATTTAGTACTTGATGACGTATCAGCCAGTGATAAGACGGAAACTTTAGGCAATGATCAATATAATGAACATATCACATTATCAGCGAATAAAAGCTGAGTTATCCAGTGCAGGTTTCCAATTTGAAAAAAATTAGCGGTTGATGCGCCATTTAAAATTAATCATAGCAAAAGCGCATTTATCAGCAAGATTTTTGTTCAGCACCGTTTTATGGGGCCTTATGCAGCACGCATTTAACGTCAACCACATTTGATAAATACATCAAAAACTCTTGGAAAGAGCTTGATTTAATCGTTGATAATGCAACATTGAATTTGAATCTAAATACTTATCCGGAAACCAATGCTTATCCTGTTAAGTTGGAGGTGAGTGGTATTGTGCCTCAAGTGCCCGAAGATGATTCATCAGAGATGATTCCAGATAATATTGAAGGTACATTTAATCTGACATTAAGTAAAAATGTTGTTTGATGATCAAAAATGAAAAAGCCTTAGCCATTAAGGAGAATTCATACTTTTGGCAATATTTAAGTAGTTTTGTGAAATATGATGGAAAAACTTCACCGAGAATTTGTTGAAGAAGGTGATAATTACGTTTCTAGAGTGGAAAAACGGAAAATGGCTATTTAATTAATGGTCGTACGCTTGAAGATCTTCGTCAAGAAAAGCATGATGGAGACTGATGAGAGCGAAGAAGAGAAGCCAGCAGCAACTGACTAGTAGTTGAAAGGATAACATAAAAATGACCGCACTTGAGATTCAAAAGTGTGGTCATTTTTTATTGTTTTTGATTACTTCACTAATCCACCACTTGCTTGTAAATCAGCATGGTAGGAAGAGCGAACAAATGGGACCACAAGCTGCGTGTTCAAAGCCCATTGCGTTGGCTTTTATCACGGAACTCATCAAACTCTGCTGGTGGCACATAGCGAGCAACCGGTAAGTGATGGCGACTTGGTTGAAGGTATTGACCCTGGTGTAAAGCATGGTGACGCCATTTGCACGTAAGTCTTTCATCACTTCAAGGATTTCCTCATTAGTTTCACCTAATCAACCATTAAGCCTGATTTAGTTGGGATGTTTGAAACATTTCTTTGAAATCATGAAGTAATTTTAAAGACCATTGATAATCGGCACCTGGACGAATTTCTTTATATAAACGTGGCACATTTTCCAAGTTGTGGTTGAATACATCTGGTGGATTGTCTTTTAATTTTTCTAAGGCTTGAGTAATACGTCCACGAAAATCCGGAACTAAAATCTCAATTTTAATGCCAGGGTTTAATGCACGCACTTCTTTGACACATTCAGCAAAATGACCCGCACCACGATCAGGGTAAATCATCGCGGTCAACAGAGGTAATCACCACATATTTCAACTTCATATCTTGGATGGTTTCAGCTAATTTACGTGGTTCATCTGGATCGGGTGGTAAGGGTTTACCATGTGCAACATCACAGAAAGGGCAACGACGAGTACAAATTGCGCCTAGAATCATAAAGGTTGCCGTACCATGGTTAAAAGCACTCATGTAAATTTGGACAGAAGCTTCTTCGCATACAGAATGTAGGCCATGACGACGCATTCCGTTTTTAATCGTTTCGATCTTTAATGAGCTAGACGGCAATTTGATTTTCATCCATTCCGGCTTTTTCAATAATTCTTGGTTAGGATCGATATTTTTAACAGGGATAATTGATGTTTTGGCAGCATCGCGGTATTTTTACACCGCGTTCCATTTTAAAAGGCGTTGACATTGTTCTTTTCCTAAAGAAAAATGCCTGATTCAGGCATTTTTAAATGAGTGATAAAAAGTGAATGTTATAAATTTGTAACATTATAGCCCAAAAAGTTTGGCAAAGTGTTTAATTAATTTGGGGAAACCTTGTCAAGTGTTGCCTCTTCTTTACTAATAAAGTCAGCAAGCTGACACATTTTCAAGCCCTGCATAGCCACAAGGATTAATGTAATGGAAAAGGATTGAGATCCATATTGATATTAAAATGCCAAACCGTGGAAAGAGCAGCCTTTTACGGATGCGTAAACCTAATGAACAGATACCATCAATATACACACCAGTGCATCAGGGTTTGGGATAACCTTCAATGCCATAGTCTGCGAGGGTTTTTCACGACAGATTGTTCAAGTGAGGTCACTAATTGACGAACATTTAAATGTTCATGACGTTTAATATCAATGAGTACGTCATCACCTGCTGACCTGGGCCATGATAAGTAATTTGACCACCGCGATCTGATTGAACAACAGGTATATTACTACTTTGTAATAAGTGCTCTGGTTTGCCTGCTTGGCCTTGTGTGAAAACAGGATGATGCTCAACTAACCAAATTTCATCGGTGGTTTCTGCATTTCGATTATCCGTGAATTCCTGCATTTTATGCCAGATCTCTGATAATCTTGTAATCCTAATTGACGGACAACTAAATCAGTATTATTCATCTTAGATAACCATTTTGACACCTTCAACTTTTGCAAGTTCTTTGTAGAGCGTTTCTACTTGCTCAAAGTTTTGTGCCACGATATCAATTGAAACTGAATTATAAGTGCCTTTACTACTGCGTTTTTCCTTTGGAATATAATCACCCGGTAAATATTTTTGTATCACCGCAACGATGTCTTGCGCTAAGTTCTCACGGTTAACACCTGCGACTTTAAATGTCATTGCAGCAGGGAATTCCATTACTCTTTCAGTTTTTCATAATCATTTTCTGTTGTCATGTTGTATCCTTTACTTAGAGTAAGGTGCGTGAATCAGTTAAATTCACACACCTTACTAATTTATTGATGTGATATAAATGGGGAAGTGCGGTTAATTTTCAAGGTGTTTAGTCAAATAATCCTTTAACCGTTAACACTAACCAGTCCCAACCTTTACCTAAGAAACCGCCTTCTTGCACATCTTCTAATGCTTGAAAGGTTCACGGTGGCGACATCTTTTGCCGTCTAATTGATAAACAATTTTACCCACTACTTGACCTTTTGCTAAAGGTGCTTGTAGAGTATTTGTTATCTAATTCATAACGAGCTTTTTAAGTCAGTTTGTTTACCTTTTGGCACAGTGATAAAGCCATCTTCTAAGACACCAAGTTTAACGTCACTTTTTATCACCGTAGTAAACAGATTGTTTTTGAAATTTCTTCGCCTGCTTTTTGAGTTTTTAATGTTTCAAAAGTTAGCAAAACCCCATTGTAAGAGTTTTTACTTTCTACTTCACGGCCTTTATAGGGTTGGTACCCTATGACAACAGAAATCAAACGCATATTGTTTGGACTTGTTGCCGATGCTACAAGGTTATAGCCAGCTTGGCTTGTGTGGCTGGTTTTCATCCATCAACGTTAATGGTTTTATCCCATAATAATCCATTACAGTTGGGTTGTTTGATTTTGTTGAAAGTAAAAGTCTTTTTCAGCGTAGATTTTATATTCTTCCGGTAAATCACGAATAATGTATGCACCAATAATCGCCATATCACGTGCAGTTGAATATTGGTTTGGATCGTCTAAAACCATGTGGTGTGGTGAAGTTAGTATTTTTTTAAGCCAAATTGTTGAACATATTTATTCATAGTATCAACAGAAGTTAGCGACTGTGCGAAATATGTTCAGCTACTGCCACATAGGCGTCATTACCAGAAACAATGATAATCCCTTTGTTTAAATCACCTACAGACACTTGTTGATTTAAATTTAAGAACATTTTTGACGAATCAGGAAATTTCTACCCCAAGCGGTTTCGCTAATCGTCACCATATCTTCAGTATGGATTTTACCTTGTTTTAATGCCGTACCAACCACGTAGCTAGTCATCATTTTTGTTAATGAAGCAGGGTATTGGCGTTGGTCTGGGTTAAGTGATGCAAGTACGCACCAGAATTGTAATCCATTAAAACATAAGTTTGGCATTCACTTCGGTACTGCGATACCGTATTGAATATCCTCAGCGGCAGCAAATGTTGATGCTGCTATTAATCCCTGAGACAGAGTACAATTTTTCAATTTTGCCGATTGTTTTAACATAGCATTTCTTTTAATAGCTTATTGGTTTTTATAAGTATAAACGATTACGGGTTGCCCATTGATCGTTTTTGTAATTTTGTTTTTAATTGATTAATATCCGCTTGATCCGGGAAATTGGGCCAAAAATGGATTTCGTAGTTTTCGTCCATTTTGGTTAATTTCAGTTTTGATGTCATCTAATGCGAGCTTTTGTGATGATGCTTTTCTGCTTGATTTTTGACGACAGGGCGAGTAGTTTTAGCTTGAAGACAGTTTTTGCATCGCTTTGTGCTGTCTGAGTTCTGATTTTTCGCTATTTTTATTGATGGCTAAAAACGATCACTGGCTTCTTGCGTTTTTAGCATGCTTAGCGAGTGTTTTAGCTCCCTGCACCTGAAATTTGACCTTGATTGATCTACATGTAAGGCTTCAATTCTAACATGTCCCGTTCCACGAGCAATAAGCCCTCAATTCTTTTAGCTGCAGAATGCGATAAGTCGATGATACGTTTCTCACTAAACGGACCTCGATCATTAATCCGTACAATCACTTTACGATTATTGTGTAAGTTTGTGACAACCGCATAAGAGTTTAAAGGCAATGTTTTATGTGCAGCTGTAAAAAGTGATGAATCATAGCGTTCACCATTGGCTGTTTTTCTTCCATTAAATTTATTGTGATAATAACTTGTGCGCCTTCTTTTGAATAGTTTTTGATTCATCTCCTTTGTATGGTATATAGTTTTTGCCGTTTACTTCATAACTTTGTGGTGCTAGGAATGGTTGTTTTATAGATAAAGAATCCCCTTGGATGCCATACATTTTTGGGTATCAGCAAAAGCTAGATAAACTAAATCCCATAATTAATGTGAAAAGTGCGGTCGTTTTTAAAGATGTTTTTAATTTCATACTTATTACTGTCAATGATTATGCTGTGTTCTTATAAGAAAGCCAAAAGGGAAATTAGTTCCCTTTCATAAAAGCGAGGTTTATGAGTATGAATGGACATCACTAAACCAAAGCTCGCCATGATAGCGACATATAGAGGTGCCCCCATAGCTAAAGAGGGTAAAGGCACACCAACCACAGGGCAAAATACCGCTCACCATACCAATATTTACGAAAGACATAAACGAAGAATATCAGTGTGGTAGCACCAGCAAGAATACGCCCTGAAAGAGGTTTCTGCATTTACCGCAATCATTAAGCCACGGATAATAATAAACAAATAAATTGCCATCAGAATAAGAAAAGCCGACCATTCCATGTTCTTTCACTCATCACGGCAAAAAATAAAATCAGTGTGTGGTTCAGGCAAAAATTCTAATTGGGATTGTGTCCCTTACATCCATCCTTGCCAGATATACCGCCTGAACCGATAGCAATTTTTGGATTGCAAAATATGATAACCCGCCCAGGGATCTTTTCTCTGGGTCAAGTAAGGTTAATACACGCATGCGTTGGTAGTCATGCATTAAATACGTCCACATGATAGGAATAAATGCCGCTAAGCCAACTACTGCAGCAAGAATAAGCCACCAACTCATTCCTGCTAAGAATACGAATAAGCCCGATGCACTAACCAGAATTGATGTTCCTAAGTCTGGTTGAATGGCAACAAGTAAAGTTGGCACCATAATCATAGCGATAGCAATAAAGGTTTCGCTCATTTTAGGGGGTAATGGACGATTACCTAAATACACCGCCACCATTAATGGCACTGCGAGTTTGACAATTTCAGACGGCTGAAAGCGAATAAAACCAAGATCTAACCAACGCTGTGCCCTTTGCTGGTTGTACCGAAGGCATCAACTAAAATCAGCATAATAAAACCCAACCAAATATAAATAAGGGGCGAGCGCTGATAAAATTTAGGGGGAAGCTGTGCCATAATCATCATGACAACAAAACCTAATGATGACCTGAATGATACGGTTTTGGAACATGACTTCACTCGCGCCAGATGCACTATAAAGCACAAGCATACCATAGGCAGTAATGGCAGCTAAACCAATAAATAATAAAGAAATCAATATAAGCGTTGCCATAATCGCAAAGCATAAAAGGCACTTTTTCTTCCATTATTCATTCTCACTTGGTTGGGGTTCTTGCGTTGGTACGTCTAACTCAGTTTGGTCCGTCATCTTTTCTTTTTTCAGCATTTTTGCTGACGTTCAATTTGCGGCAGCGCTTATTTCAGATAGAAATCCATAATTTGATCGCACAATTGGCGCAGCATTACTTGAGCCGCCACCCTGCATTTTTCTAAAATAATCGTGACAACTAATTTCGGATCTTCGTAGGGTGCATAAGCAGTGAACCAAGCATGGTCATGCAATTCTTTTTCAAACCAGCCGCATTATATTTTTGGTTTTCTTTTTAAGCTGAAAACCTGCGCAGTACCGGATTTCCTCGCTACATGGTAATTCGTGCCGATAAAGGCTTTTCGTCCAGTCCCCGCACCTGAATTCACCACATTGAACATACCTCGCTTAGCTGCGTCCCAATAAGCTTGTTTAGGATCGGTAATATCTTCATATAAAAGTGGGTCTTGATAGGACTCAATGGTGGCACCTTCAACTGATTTCATTAAATGTGGTGTATGAATTTTACCGTTATTGACTACAATAGAGGTCGCTTTTGCTACTTGTAATGGTGTCGCTGTCCAATAACCCTGACCAATACCTACTGAGATTGTATCGCCTTGTACCCAAGGTCTTTTATAACGTTTTTGTTTCCATTCTTTACTCGGCATATTGGCTGTAGCTTCTTTGAATTTCAATACCTGTAGGCATACCAAATCCAAAACGTTTCATCCACATAGAGAAACGATCAATACCTAAATTAAAGGCGGTTTGATAGAAGAAGGTATCCGATGATTCAGTAATAGCTTTGTTTAAATCCGTATAACCATGCCCTGTTTTTTTCCAATCTCGGAAGCGTTTTGTGGAGTTTGGTAATGTCCAGTAACCTGGGTCAAAAATCGTGGTGTTAGGTGTAATCACCCCTTCAGTTAATGCTGCAACAGCAACGAATGGTTTTACAGTGGAGGCTGGTGGATAGACCCCTTGTGTCGCACGACTATAAAGCGGTCGAGTAGGGTCTTCTAGTAAACGTTTGTAATCGCTAGAAGAAATACCATCGACGAATAAATTATTATCATAGCTTGGTGTTGAAACCATCGCTAATACGCTGTTATCTTTCGGGTCCAGCTACAACGACAGCGCCTTTTTGACCTGAAAAGGAGCGACATAATGTAGCGTTGAAGGGTGAAAAATCGATTGTCAGATGAATACTTTTTACCCGCTGTGGCTGGTTGCTCACGTAATTTACGGACAACTTTCCCGCGGTTATTGATTTCTACCTCTTCAAAACCCGTCGTACCGTGGAGTTGTTCTTCGAATAACGCTCAATACCCAATTTCCCCATGTCCGTAGAGCCAGAATAGTTAGCAAATTTTTCCTCTTTTTTGAGGCGCTCAACATCTCGGTCATTAATACGTCCCACATAACCCAAGATATGAGTCATGGCTTCGCCGTACAGATAATTTCGTTTGAAATAAGGGACGACATGTCAAGGCTTGGATATTTATACTGGTTTACTGCAAAAACGGGCAATTTGTTCTTCCGTTAAGCTGGGTTTGAGTAAAATCGGTGTATAGCGTGTGCCGCGACGACGCTCTTTTTGGAAATGCTCAATGTCTTCATCTCGTGAGTCCCACAACATAGCGCAATTCTTCAAAAGTGCGGGTCTAAATTTTCGGTTTTTTTCCGGCACGATATATAAAACCGAAAAAGGTCAGGTTTTTCAGCCAGTAATTCGCCGTAACGGTCGTAAATTAATCCGCGAGTAGGAGGAAGCGGAAGCAATTTAATACGGTTACCATTCGAGCGAGTTTGGTACATGTCGTAATTTACCACCTGGAGATGGTAAATATTGGCAAAAATACGCCACTTAATGCCAAAAATACCGATGAATGCCACCAATGTTCGACGCGCAACAAGTTCCGCTCCGCTTTTTATCGCGGATCTGTTCATTAGTTGGTGCAGAAAAGAATTTTAAATTCATCGGTAATGTAATCGTTATTCTCTGTGATAAGGGATGGTTTGTGGTCAGCGACCGCGCGGTATAAACTTTCAGCCACGACAACCCTCACTAATGGATGGGGCATTGTGAGCGGAGAAAGTGACCAGCTTTGTTCTGCCGCAGCTTTGCATTCAGGGATAAACCCTTCAGGTCCACCAATAAGCAAACACATCACGACTATCGTTTTTCCAACTCTCTAATTGTTCAGCAAGTTGTGGCGTTGTCCAGGTTTTGCCTGGGAATATCTAATGTCACCACTTTGCCTTTTCCGCAAGCAGCAAGCATCGCTTTACCTTCTTGTTCTAAGATGCGTTTAATATCCGCATTTTTTCCACGCTTGCCTGCTGGAATTTCAATGAGTTCAAAAAGGCATGTCTTTAGGAAAACGACGTTGGTATTCTTCAAATCCGGTGGTAACCCAAGCCGGCATTTTGGTGCCCACTGCAACTAATGTGATTTTCATCCTTTTCCTTTCAAACACCGTCAAAATTGACCGCACTTTATGCCCAAAGTTTTTCTAATTGATACATTTCACGTGCATCGCGCTGCATGATGTGTACGATGGTTTGACCGAGATCGACCACGATCCAATCTGCTGTATTACGACCTTCTTCACCAAAGGTTTCATAACCGGATTTTTACATTCTGCGATAAGGTTATCGGCCATAGCTGCGACTTGGCGGCTAGATGTGCCGGTACAAATAATCATATTTTCAGTAATCGATGATTTGCCTTTTACATCAAAAATGCACAATTTCAGTGCCTTTTAAATCATCGAGTTTATCAATTACAAATTCAACTAATGACATTTCTTTTCCTATTTAAATAAAAGCGATGAATTCTATCATTGAATGAGGGAAAAGGGGTAGGCTTGGGGCTGATTTTTATTTGAATTGTTTTATGGTTGTAATGCTGCTTTGTAATGAAAAACTTGGGGCAGTTATTCTGCCCAAGTTTGAAAGGGTGATAAACCCATAAAAGAATCGCTAACAATTGCGGTGAAATAATCCGCAAGAACATTGTGAGTGGATAGACTGTCGCATAGGAGAGTGCGGCGGCACCGCTTCCTTCTTTCAGTTCATTGGCGAAAGCAAGCGCAGGAGGATCCGTCATTGACCCCGCTAATAGACCACAGAGTGAAAGATAATTTAATTTGGCATATAAACGCGCAATAACACCTACAATCATTAATGGTACGAGTGTGATAAAAATACCGTATCCCATCCATTCAAGACCTGAACCATTGGTGAGTGTGTCCACAAAGCTACCGCCAGATTTTAAACCGACTACCGCGAGGAAGAGCACAATACCAATTTCGCGCAATGCCAAGTTAGCACTTGGCGGCATAAACCAATAGAGTTTACCGATGGAGCCAATTCGAGCTAGGATTAATGCGACGACTAATGGCCCGCCAGCTAGCCCTAATTTTTAATGCCACCGGGAAACCAGGGAATGTAAAAAGGAATCAGAGCCGAGTAACACACCTAAGCCAATCCCAATAAATACCGGTAACATTTGCACTTGTAGCAGTTTCTGTTTAGCATTCCCGATAACTGAAATGGCTTGGTTGAGAATGTCGGTTTTACCAACCATGTGCAATACGTCACCGAATTGAAGGGTAGTATGGGCTGTTGGCACCAATTCCACACCCGCACGGTTTAAACGTGAAATGACTACACCCATATTTTTTTGATGGATGCCGAGATGGCGAATTTGTTTGCTGATCACTTTTTCATTTGGTAACTACAACGCGTTCAGAACGAATTTCGCCACTCAAGCTTGCGACCGGAACATCTACTTCTTCCCCGATAATAAGATGCATTTTTTTCAAGCCTTCAGGATTACCAACTAAATGCAAAATGTCACCAAGTTGAACATCGGTATCCGCTTTTGGCACAATGACGAGTTCACCCTCGTTTTCAAGCGAGAACAGACGACATCTTCATCATCAAAACCTGGAATCTCAATCAAATGGATACCGTTTAGATTGGTATTGCTGACTTTTAGAGAAATGCTTTTGAGTGCTTCTTTGTCGTGGCCACTTTCTTTTTCAAAATTTGCCGCTTCTTCATCCACTTTAATTTTAAAGAAAAGACGAATAAGCCACATAGAAAGCAAAATGCCACAAATTCCAAAAGGATAAGCCATCGCATAGGCCATCCCCATGTTAGATGTCGTTTGCGACATCCCTAATTCAGAAAGAATTTGCTGACCCGCACCGAGAGATGGGGTATTGGTGACCGCCCCAGAGTAAATACCCAGTGCGACATCAAGCGGAATATCTGCAAACTTATAAATGAGAATTGTCACTAGTGCACTGAGTGCAACGATTAAGATCCCTAACCCATTTAAGGTTAAGCCCTGATTGCCGTAAAGAAGCAAAAAAGCCCGGTCCCTACTTGAATACCAATCGTATAAACAAATAGAATTAAGCCGAACTCTTGCACAAAATGTAACGTATGGCTATCCAGTTTAATGCCATATTGCGTGGTAAAATGGGCAACCAAAATACCACCAAATAGCACGCCACCAATACCTAGTCCTACACCTTTAATTTTAAAATGCCCGATCCATAGACCAATTACGGCAACGAGGGCAAGCAAACTAATGGTAATCGCAGTTTCACTCATACCGACCTCTAATTTATTAAAAATTTAACTATTTTGGATTATAACAACTTTGATTTCTTACCCGCTTGTGACAAAGTCAAAAAATGTTATCTCCATCACATTTTTTCTTGCTTAAAAATAAACACCGCCTAAAAATGACCGCACTTTTTTTGATTTTATAGGTTGATTATGGATTACGCTCAAGAGGCCATTAATTCGCTTTTATGGATAGTAAAACATTAGCGATGACGGCAGTTGTGTTTAGCTTTGGTATTTTTCTTTATTGGTCCGTTTTACCCATTGGGGAAAACAATTTTGGCAATTTGCGGGTGGGTATCTTTCACCACGTCGAAGTATTAAACCTTTGCTATTTTTCTTGTTAATTGTGGCGATGACATTGGTCAGTGTGCGTATTAGCTTGGTGCATTCCGAGTGGTATAACAATATGTACACATCCTTACAGGAATTTAATGAACCTGTGTTTTGGGATCAAATGGTGCTGTTTTGTGTGATTGCGACAAGTTCAGTCATTGACGCATTACTTAGCTATTATTTAGAACAACGCTTTTCTATTAATTGGATTGAATGGTTGAATAGTCAGTTAGTCGATAAATGGATGGATAATCGTGCGTACTATAAAACGCAGTATGTTTCCGCTAACTTAGATAACCCCGATCAACGTATTCAACAAGATGTGCAATCTTATGTGAGAACCTCGCTTTCCTTAAGCACAGGTGTGATTGATGCTGTCACCTCGATGATTTCTTACACGATCTTATTGTGGGGATTAGCGGGGCCAATGATGGTATTTGGTACTGAAATTCCTCGTATGATGGTGTTCTTGGTGTTTACTTATGTGATTATCACCACCGTGATAGCGTTCCGTTTGGGACGTCCGTTAATTATGTTGAATTTCGTCAACGAGCGCTTAAACGCTAACTATCGTTATTCTTTAATTCGTATCAAGGAATATGCGGAAAGTGTAGCATTTTATGCGGGTGAAAAGTTGAGAGTAGTCAACTTTATAAACAATTCGGCTCGGTGATCAATAACATGTGGGATATTGTTTATCGAACCTTAAAATTTTCTCTGGTTTTAACCTAGTGGTAAGCCAAGTTTCCGTGGTGTTCCCTTTGCTCATTCAAGTGGGACGTTATTTCGAGAAGCAAATTAAACTCGGCGATCTGATGCAAACGCTACAAGTATTTGGTAAGTTGCATTCAAATCTTTCGTTCTTCCGTAATTCTTACGATGGTTTTGCCGGATATAAAGCCACATTAGATCGTTTAACTGGCTTTAGTTATGCGATTGATATGGCGAATCGTCAATCTACGTCGCATTTACACGAACATGAAACTGACGTGATCTTTAAGGATTTAAGCATCAGTAATCCATTTGGAAAAACCTTAATTGAGAATTTAAATTTAACACTGCCACAAGGTTCAACCCTATTAATTCAAGGTAATTCAGGTGTGGGTAAAACCACGTTGTTGAGAACTGTGGCAGGGCTTTGGGCGTATTCTGAAGGGAGATGTGTATTGTCCAACTCATCAGCTTTTCTTATCGCAAAAAGCCTTATTTACCACAAGGCAGTTTATTGACTGCACTGGCTTATCCGAATGAAGAAAAGACCTTTAATCGTGATGAGATGATTGAGGTATTAAAACAAGTGTCTTTAGGGCATTTACAAGATCGTTTAGATCAAGAGCAAGATTGGACACGTATCCTTTCTCTTGGTGAACAACAACGTTTAGCTTTTGCTCGTTTGTTATTACATAAACCGAAAGTCGCATTCCTGGACGAAGCCACGGCGAGTATGGATGAAGGCTTAGAAGATACGATGTATCGACTATTAAAAGAACGTTTACCTAATACAACGGTTATTAGCGTGGGGCATCGTTCAACTTTACAAGCTTTCCATCAGCAACAATTGATGATTTTAGGTCACGGCAAGTGGAGATTCACTGACCGAAATCTCGTATAAAACACCACTAAAATTGACCGCACTTACCTTGTTAGAAAAAATAGTGAGGAAGTGTGGATGATCAAAAGTCAAAAATCCTGTTATCAAACTCGATTTTTTTGGTACATTTAGCACAATTTTTCTATGCTCAGAAATGAGTAATTTTTCACCAAACTAATGACGGAATTCTTATGTTATTCAAAAAAATTCGTGGTTTATTTTCAAACGATCTTTCTATCGATCTCAGGTACAGCAAATACATTAATTTACGTGAAAGGCCAAGGCATCGTACTTGATGAACCTTCAGTTGTGGCAATTCGTCAAGACCGTATGGGAGCATATAAAAGCATTGCGGCAGTAGGTAAAGAAGCAAAACAAATGCTTGGTCGTACACCAAAAAGCATTGTAGCAATTCGTCCCGATGAAAGATGGCGTAATTGCTGATTTCTGTAACTGAAAAAAATGTTGCAATACTTTTATCAAACAAGTACATAGCGGTAACTTTATGCGTCCGAGCCCGCGCGTACTCGTTTGTGTACCGGCTGGTGCAACTCAAGTTGAACGTCGTGCAATTAAAGAATCAGCATTAGGTGCAGGTGCACGTGAAGTCTATTTAATTGAAGAGCCAATGGCGGCAGCAATCGGTGCAAACTTTGCCGGTTTCTAGCAGCGATTGGTTCAATGGTGATTGATATCGGTGGTGGTACCACTGAAGTGGCGGTGATTTCTTTAAACGGTATCGTGTACTCATCTTCTGTACGTATTGGTGGTGACCGTTTTGATGAAGCGATCATCTCTTATGTTCGTCGTACTTTTGGTTCAGTGATCGGTGAGCCAACTGCAGAGCGTATCAAACACGAAATTGGTACAGCGTATATCTCAAGAAGGTGATGAAATTTTAGAAATGGAAGTGCACGGTCACAATCTTGCTGAAGGTGCGCCTCGTTCATTTCAAATTAACCTCTCGTGATGTACAAGAAGCTCTTCAACAACCATTAAATGGTATTGTTGCAGCGGTACGTACAGCGCTTGAAGAATGCCAACCAGAACACGCCGCGGATATTTTTGAACGCGGTATGGTGTTAACGGGTGGTGGTGCTTTATTACGCAACATTGATGTATTGTTATCAAAAGAATGTGGCGTACCAGCAATCATCGCAGAAGAACCATTAACTTGTGTAGCTCGTGGTGGTGGTGAAGCAATCGAAATGATTGATATGCATGGCGGCGATATTTTTAGCGACGAAATTTATCTTCAAAAGTGCGGTCAGAAAAAATCGGCGTTTTTAATTCGTCTGATTTTTGACCGCACTTTTCCTTTCAACCCTAGGACAGTGAATGAAACCCATTTTTGGTAAAGCACCACCATTAGGTATTCGACTCGCATTAGCAGTGATTGCTTCGATGACACTCATTTTAGTTGATGGGCAAACCTCATCAATGACGAAGGCGCGTAGTGTCATGGAAACTGCTGTGGGGGGCTTGTATTACCTTGCGAATGGGCCAAGAACGGTTCTAGATGGTGTATCAAGTAACTTGGTGGATACCAATAAACTGCTTATTGAAAATAAAGTATTGCGTGAGCAGTTGCGTGAGAAAAATGCCGATCTTTTATTATTGGATCAACTTAAGGCAGAAAACCAACGTCTTCGTTTACTGCTTAATTCGCCTTTACGCACCGATGAATATAAAAAGATTGCAGAAGTGCTCACAGCAGAAACCGACGTCTATCGTCAGCAAGTGGTGATCAATCAAGGGTGAACGTGATGGCGCTTATGTCGGTCAGCCAGTGATTGATGAAAAAGGATGATCGGACAGATTATATCTGTCGGCGAGAATACAAGCCGAGTATTACTTTTGACCGATGTGACCCATTCTATTCCTGTGCAAGTTTTACGTAATGATGTGCGCGTGATCGCGAGTGGCACAGGGCACTCAGATGAACTTACCTTAGATAATGTGCCTCGTTCTGTGGATATTGAAAAAGGCGATTTATTGGTGACTTCCGGTTTGGGCGGCCGTTTTGTTGAAGGCTATCCTGTGGCTGTTGTGCAAAGTGTCTCTCGTGATGGCTCAAATTACTTTGCAACGGTGAAAGCGAAACCTTTGGCTGAGTTAGATCGTTTACGTTATTTGCTTTTACTTTGGCCGAGCAATCTTGATATGTCGAAAGTCAAATCCATGTCACCAGAAGAAGTGCGTCGTCTTGTACAGCAACGTTTAGAAAGTCAAGCTAATGAAGCAACTCATTCAGTGAGTAAAACCAAAATTACAGATGACCAAGAGGATGGAGCACAGCCGCATACAGGAAAAGAAATTGTGGATCCTGACATTCCGACCACAATGCCTCAACAAGAGGAACCCATTTCTCCAGATCAGCAACAACATAGGGAAGAAGACTAATGCAAGGGCGTTTTATTTTTCAATGGGCGACCATTTTATGCTTCTTTGTTGTGGCATTAGTGATGGAGTTAGCGCCATGGCCAGCAGGCTTTCAAGCTTTTAAACCGTCTTGGTTGGTTTTAGTTTTGCTTTATTGGACGCTTGCGTTACCTGATAGAGTAAGCATTGGTTGGGCATTTTTACTCGGGGTTTTATGGGATATCGTGCTAGGTTCTATTCTTTAGGGGTACATGCGCTGGTACTTTCAGTCGCCTTCTATTTTGTTTCCAAATATTACTTAATGTTGCGCAACCTTCTCTTGTGGTTTCCAAAAGCTTTATTGGTACTTCTTTTTCGTTTTTGCGATTCGAGTGGCTATTTTTCTTGGTTGAATTCTCTTTGCATGGGGCATTTTTCAACTGGCAGGAAATCTTTGTGCTATCGCATCAGGTGTGTTATGGCCATGGGTTTTTCTTATTGATGCGTACTGCACGTCGAAGAGTCGGATTGCATTAATCATAAAAAGCTGATGAAGGAGTTCATCAGCTTTTCTTTTTAGTTTTTACGACGGTAGTTTGTTTTTCTTGTCGCAGTATTTTCGCATTTGAGGCGCAGGATTGTGTTTTAAACGATAAGGCTTTTGGAATATCACTAATCAATGAATTCGGGTCATATTGGCTGACCGGAATAGAATGACCAATGTATTCTTCAATTGCCGGTAAATTCATCGCATATTCTTCACAAGCAAAGCTGATAGACGCACCACTTTCACCCGCTCGACCAGTACGGCCAATACGGTGAACGTAATCTTCTCGATCATCGGGTAGATCAAAGTTAAAAGACATGAGTCACGTCTGAAATATGCAATCCACGCGCAGCAACATCAGTTGCAACGAGAATATCGAGCTCACCATCGGTAAATTGTTTGAGCAATGAAAGACGTTTTTTCTGTGCCACATCCCCTGTGAGTAATCCCACACGATGGCCATCTGCCGCTAACTAGCCCCAAATTTCTTCACATTTATGTTTAGTATTTGCAAAGACAATACAGCGCTCGGGCCATTCCTCTTCCATTAACGTGAGTAAGAGGGGGATTTTATCTTCATTTGACGGATAGAAAGAGTTCTCTTTAATTCGATGTCCCTGTTTTTGTTCTGGTTCAATTTCGATATATTCTGGGGAATTCATATCTTCAAAGGCAAGTTCGCGCACTTTGTAAGAGAGCGTAGCAGAAAAGAGCATGGTGAGGCGTTCTTGCGGAGAAGGACACTTGCGTAATAAATAACGAATATCACGAATGAATCCTAAATCAAACATGCGATCCGCTTCATCTAGTACCACAACTTGAATGTCATCTAAACGAATAATGCCTTGTTTCACATAATCAATCACACGACCAGTAGTGCCAATTAAAATATCTACACCGGCTTCGATAGCTTTGAGTTGTTTATCATAGCCATCACCACCATAAGCAAGTGCGGTTCGTAATCCACTTGTTTTAGCTAATAATTCTGCATCATTATTAATTTGCACAGCCAGTTCACGGGTTGGAGCAAGAATTAATGCGCGAGGTTGATTGGTAGCAAAATCAGGTTGATGCGTTAATAAGTGATGAAATGTTGCCGTTAAAAATGCCATCGTTTTACCCGTGCCGGTTTGTGCTTGGCCGGCAACATCTTTTCCTTGTAAGGTAATAGGTAATGATAACGCTTGAATAGGGGTACAATATTCAAATCCCTTGTCTTGTAGGGCTTTTTGTACGATAGGATGTAATGGAAGATCAGCAAATCGCTGCTGACTTAAATAATTTTCTTGCATAATAAATAATAGGTTCTCAGAAATAAATGGGGCTAAGGATAGCACGAAGCTGGAAAAATATCCTTAAAAATAAAACGCTTATTAATAGGTTTAAGCTTGGGATTGAGCAGATTGGGTTCGTTCCCATTTTCTTGCAACATAGCTACAAGTTGGGTGCAAAGTGAGCTTTTTAGCCTGGATAAAATGAATTAAGGCTTGATAGAGTTTGTCTGCCACACCTTGTCCTCGAAGAGAATCATCAACAAACGTATGATTAGCATTAATGGTATCGGGTGTTTCATAAAAATAGGTGAGTTTCGCGATTTTCTTGCCTTGCTCATCGAGTAAGAAAAACTCGCCCCGTTCACCATTATCGTGATGCTGAAGACTCATTTGATACTCCATTCATCACTGAGATTGGGATCCATGGCAAAATCTGCTGTATCACTTGGAATGGCTTTTTCTTCTGCAGCCCATTCCCCTAAATCAATGAGTTGGCAACGTTTGCTACAAAAAGGGCGAAATTGGCTTTCCTGTGTCCAAGGCACGGGCTTTTTGGCATGTCGGGCAGGGTACTTCAAAAATTTCATCAGACATCTTTTTTCTCGATTCACTTAAATAAAATTGGTCAATTCTAGCACTTTTTGTTTTAAGTGCGGTAAAGTTTTCAGGCAATTTTGCATCATTTGAAATAATATCATCTGCCCATTTTAATCGTTCTTCACGGCTGACTTGTGCATTCATAATAGCTTGAATTTGCTGAATATTATTATGATCTCTCGATGACGCACGAGCCAGCTGAGTTTCAGGGTTTTAACATCGACAACAAGTATGCGAGTCGCAAAGCGTGGTGAGCTTTGTTTCTCAATGAGCAATGGGACGACAAATAACGTATAAGGAGCACTCTGGCTGTTTAACTGGGCCAACATTCTTTCGCGAATAGCGGGATGTAATAAATGATTGAGCCAGTTTTTCTCATTTTCGTCTGCAAATACTTTTTTTCGTAGCTCAGCTCGATTTAATTCGCCTTCTTCAGTCAAAAATCGATTTTACCAAAGTGCTCAGCAATTTGAGCAAGCAGTGGCGAGCCTTTTTCAACCACTTCTCTGCCACAATATCTGCATCAACAATGGGTACACCAAGTTCAACAAAAAGATTTGCAATCGTACTTTTTCCACTACCGATGCCGCCAGTGAGGCCCACAATATAAGTCATAATATTCCTTGCTACTTGATTTAGAGAGGATGTTTTACATCTATCCTCTTAAAACATAATATTTTTCCAATGTTGCCAATATATTACATTTATAGGGTTATTGCACTGGTGATGATTAAACGATATGCAAAAAGAAAGGGCGCGAAAAGGTAAAACAGGTTTACGAGAACCAATAGACTATGATGCCTAATAGACAGGCAATGAATAAGAAAAAGTGGTGAGTATTCGATGGTGAGATAAGTGCCGATTCCCTAAAGCGAGCCAATAATCGCCACGACCTAACGCTTCCTTCTTATAAAAACCATTTAGACAAATGATAGATGATATAAAAAAACACTGAAAAACTAACCGCACTTTTCTAAACTTTGAGAAAGCGTCAGAATTGAAAATTCTTGATGTGCGCCGAATAAACCCAGGAAAAATAAAAAGAGGCAAGGTGTAGGTGAAATCAGTTGATAATGCCAGTCTAGCCAACTGATAACAAAAATGAGACTAAGCGTAATCGCGAGCCATAAAGTAAATAATTCATCCTGAAGAAAATAACAGAGTGCAGCAAAAACAGAGTCCAAACCCTAAAAAATAAAGAAAAATATGACCGCACTTTTGAGATTGAATCGCTGCTTTTTCGCTATGGAAAATAGGACTATTTTCAGGATAAAGTTCGATATAGTTCTGATAAATTTCTTGTTGTAGATTGGGGATAAAACGATCAATATAAAACCAAACAAAGATACCCGCTAAACCACCCAATAAGAAAAAGGCTAATATCATCATTGGATTACGGATCCCATATTAAAAATCGGCAGATACATGCCCATCATAATAATACCGATTAAACTACCAATGATGAGCATCATTAAAGGCTCTAAAAGTTGGGAAAGTAAATCAATTTGATGATTGAGCTTTTCTTGATAGTTATCAGCAATATGACGCAACATCAACGCAAGTTTTCCACTTTTTTCTCCAATCTGTAGCATTTGTTGTGCTTCCATTGGGAAAAGATGACTACTGACACTTTCTGAAAATGGATAACCTTGCGAAACCCACTGTAAAATTGACCGCACTTCTTGTTGTAGCAGAATATCACCTTTTAAGGTACGTTGTGTTTGCCAGGTTTGTTGTTTGGGGAGGAAGCTATTTAACGCAGGTGTTAATGCCACTCCGGATTGAAGCATTAATTGCAGGTTATGGCTAAAACTGATTAAGCGAGAAAGGCAAATGATATTGCCCCAAATCGGCATGCGACTAATTAGCGCATTCTTTTTTTGATTCAGCCAAAGAGAATGTTTTAATGCCATCTTCAGCATAAAAAGAACGAAAATACAGACAATCATCAATGAAATAAAATGATGTTGTAGGAATTGAGACATGGCTAATAATACGGCAGTTAATGTAGGTAATTCAGCTGAGTTTTCACCATACATTTCAGCAAATTGTGGTACAACGAAGAGTAATAAAATCAACGTTAGTGAAAGCGAAATACCTAATACTATGGCAGGATAAAGCATAATTTTTTTGCAATTTGCGTTGAAGCGTTAATGATTGCGTTCGACGTTCTGCAATTTTAGTGCATACCTCCGCCAGTTTTCCTGTCATTCTCCCACTTGAATAAGTTGAATTCTTGAAAATTTAAATATTTTCCTTGTATTTCCAAAGCTTTGTGAAAACGGAAGACCACTTTCAATTAACTCACATTAAGGCGTAAGCCACTGATGCAAACCCAATTGTGTGCAGTTATCTTGCAAAAATATGTAATGCATTTTTAATGGAATGGCAGAACTGAGCAATGTAGCCAGTTGATTTCAATAAAGCACTGATTTCGCATTTTTCGGTTTCTGATTGTTGCCAATCTTGTTGCAAGCGAATGTGACTAAAACCTTTTGCAATTAACAGAAATTGTGCAGCTTTGTTTAGATTGTGCAACAAGACTGCCTTTTTGCCATTGTTGCCGCTGATCATAGGCTTGGAAATAAAAGAGTTTTTGCTTTGCCATAGAGACTCCTATTTTTGCCCTAACACGCGTTGAATCTCATCGAGATCGGTGATGTTATCTTTTACTTTTTCTAACGCGCTTTGATAAAGTGAATCGAAATCAGTTTGGTAACAGTTATTTTTCACATTGTAAAAATTGATACACCCCTAATACGCCCTTGATATCCCCTGATGGCAATCGCAAGAATCACCAAAATGTTGACTGCACTTTAAGCAACGTTTACGCACCAATCGTTGTGCGATAACCAATAAGAGACTATTTTCAATTTCGTGAGATTGAATGCCTAATTGTTGTAAGCGTGAAATTGCTGAGATGGCATCGTTGGTATGTAAGGTCGAAAGCACTAAATGGCCGGTTTGAGCGGCTCTTAATGCCATTAATGCACTTTCTTCATCTCGAATTTCACCAAGCATAATAATGTCGAGTCTTGTCGTAAAAATGTACGAAGTAATCGGCTAAAATCTAAACCGATTTGCGGATTCACTTGAGTTTGAATGATGCCTTCTAATTCAATTTCAACGGGATCTTCTGCCGTCATAATATGTTTATCTGGCGTATTGAGCCATTGAAGTGCGGTATAAAGTGAGATACTTTTTCCACTTCCTGTTGGTCCCGTTACAAGGATTAAACCCTGAGGTTGACCGAGTGCATGTTGAAATTGATTTTGTTGGTTTTGTGTCATACCAAATTCAGCAAAACTTAACTGAACAGGTTTATTTTTGTTGTGATCGTAATACCGCTTTTTTTCTCCCAATGCGTGGGCAAGGTAGAAAGGCGGAAATCTAAAAATATCGGAGAATGTGGTTTTGAATTGAAAGCGGCCATCTTGTGGTAGCTCGAGTTTCACTGATATCCAGTTTGGCTAAGAGTTTTAAACGAGAAATCACACGATTGGCGAGTGATTTACTGATAATCGGCTGTGGTTGGAGTACGCCATCAATACGTAAACGAGTTAAGAGCCCATTTGGCTGAGTTTCTAAATGAATATCGGAGGCATTTTTTTGCAGGGCTGTTTCAAAAATCCCATTTAATAATTGAATAACGGGTTCATCTATCATTAGATAAATTAGCTGTGTTTTCATCTTCTGAATGATGATAAAACGTCGTTTGTTCTTCTATTTGATTGGCTTTAGGTGCAAGGGATTGTAAAAGTTGTTTGAGTTGAGGTGTTTCAAATAAAATCGGTTCAACTAATTTTCCACTTAAAAAGGCAAAGGTTTCACAAGCTGCAAGATTATTCAGCGAATCTACTGCAAGCCATAAATGGTGTTCGTCTTCTTTAAGAGGGAGCGCAAGTAACGCAACAGCAAAGCTTTGTTGCTGTTGGTTTTGTTGTTAATATTGTGGCGAGATCTGATAAATCTCGCCATTTTTTGCGATTGCTTGATAGGCCATGTTTCGCTATTTGGTAGGAGAGCAGAAACCCGCAGGGAATAAATCCGCATTGCTTGGGCAAGCAGTTGTCCAGGTGACACCTGATGAGGTTGAGCCTGTCGCCGTTAAAGAATAACTGATCCCATCCAATGCGCCATTTCCCGTTACCGTAATCACACCCGATTTCGTGGTAATGGATTTAACATAGCCTTTTGCAGTAGTGATGTCTGCTGCAATGCCATTTGAACCACCAGAACAGTTTGTCGGGGCATTGGTGCTATAGACACATAACTCCACATCAGATTTATAAGGTGCAGAAGCTTGCAACAATTCGGAGATGGCTGCTTTTTGGTATAATTTTGATAAGACGGAATGGCGATCGTCGCGAGAATAGCAATAATCGCAATCACGATCATCAATTCAATTAACGTAAAACCTTTATGTAAGGGTTTAGAAAAAGTCAGTTTCATTAAATTAAATTTCCTTTTGGTTGAATAAAAAAATGCCAGAATTTGGCTGCAACATTGTGTAAAAAGGGAAAGATGAAAGTAAAACTGACTGCACTTCTTTTGCGATCGAGATCGCAAAAATGAAAATTTAATCGCAGAAAAACAGATGAATAAGATAAAAAATGGCTGGTTAAGCCAAACAAGAAAAGTAATTTCACCACATTTTGATGAACGTCCTGATGTAGAGGATATTTCATTACTCGTCATTCATTACATCAGTTTGCCGCCAGAACAATTTGGTGGGGGATATGTAGATGATTTTTTCCAAGGAAAACTCGATCCCACTATCCATCCCTTATTTTTGAAGAAATTTATCAATTTCGCGTGTCAGCCCATTGTTTAATTGAACGAGATGGCAAAGTGACACAATATGTCAGTTTTGATGACAGAGCATGGCATGCGGGACTTTCTTGCTTTGAAGGACGTGATAAATGCAATGATTTTGCGATTGGGATTGAGCTAGAGGGCAGTAATGAACAACCTTTTACAGAGGAGCAATACCAAGCGCTTGCTGCATTAACACGAGATATCATGCAAGCTTACCCGAAAATAACGCTCGATCGTATCGTTGGGCATTGCGATATTTCGCCTGGTCGTAAGATCGATCCGGGTCAATATTTTTGAATGGGAAACGCTATTTAGCGTTAGTCAAAAAGGCTTGGATAAAAATAACCACTAAAAATTTTTGACTTGAATGTGAGTAAGATGATTGTGAATAAAGCCTTATCTTAATGAAAATTAAAGAGAAAAATTTCTTCTCAAAAATTGATAGTAAAATGTTAAGAAGAGTTATGCAACAGTCACCATTTGCTCAATCACAATTTTTATCCACAGAAATATTGAATAACTCACAGCTGTTATTTTCTTCACCAAGCAAGGAATGTTTAAACTAAAAATGGTTGATTCTTTTTGACCGCACTTTGATGAGAAAAAGTGCGGTCATTTTTCGGAAAATTTTTTGATTAAAGGTTATGCAAAAATGAAAAAAGTGAAGTGTGAAAAGCGTTTTTTGATCTTTATACACAGTTAAATTTAGACTATCCAAGTGTTACCCACAGAGTTATCCACAATAGGGTAAATATGCCCATTCGGTTGATAAAAAAGCGAATTTATGAAACAATCTGCAAATTATTTTTGTACAAAATTTAAGGTGAACGATAGTGATCGATTTTTGATGGCTACCGTCCAAATGTAGGCATTGTCATTTGTAATCGCAAAGGGCAGGTGCTTTGGGCTAAACGATACGGGCAGAATTCGTGGCAATTCCCGCAAGGTGGAATTAACGATAACGAAAGTGCCGAACAAGCCATGTATCGTGAATTATATGAAGAGGTTGGTTTGCAACCCAAAGATGTGAAGGTGCTTTACGCCTCTAAACATTGGTTGCGTTATAAGCTGCCGAAAAGATTGCTGCGTTATGACAGCAAACCCGTGTGTATTGGGCAAAAACAACGTTGGTTTTTGTTGCAATTAGTGGGTGATGAAAAAAATATTAATATGAACACAACAAAATCACCGGAATTTGATGGTTGGCGTTGGGTGAGTTTTTGGTATCCCGTACGTCAGGTTGTGTCCTTTAAGAAAGATGTTTATCGCAAAGCGATGAAAGAGTTTGCTCAAGTGATGTTTGGCAACGAAAAAACATTGCTTGAAAATACGCAAGAGCATGAGACAAATAAACCTTATCATGCGCCGCGTAAAAATGGTTTTTCTAAATATCAAAAACGTTCATCTTTATAAAATCAAGGGGGCAATAATGCTCACTTTTATTCTACTTTGTTTGCTTGTCGGGTCTGTTGTTGGTTTTCTTGCCGGGATTATTTGGCATTGGTGGTGGGATAATTATCGTCCCAACCTTTGGTTTATTTATTGCCGATGGTGGCGTATCCTGAACCCTTGCTGATGTCCACAGCATTAGGGACTTCATTTGCAACCATTGTGATTACTGATTTTCTCCGCACAGCGTCATCATAAACTCAGGGCAATATAGTGTGGAGTGCCGTGAAAGTATTGGCACCGGTGATGATGATTACGGTACTTTATCTCTGGTTTGTTTATTGGCAAACTTGATCGTGATGTATCAGCTAAAATCTTTGCTTGTTTAGTTGTGTATTTAGCGGCAAAAAAATGGTGATTTCTATTAAGAAAAACACAGGGAAAAACCAAACCTTTAACAACACAATCTTCCGTTATTGGTGGTATTTTAATTGGGATGGCATCAGTGCAGCAGGCGTTGGTGGTGGTGGTTTTATCGTACCATTTTTAAATTCTCGCGGTATTGATATGAAAAATCCATTGGTTCTTCTGCATTCTGTGGGCACTTCTTGGTTTATCAGGCATGTTGAGTTTTATGGTGAGTGGTTGGGGTAACCTTCCATGCCGGATTATTCTCTAGGTTATGTTTATTTGCCCGCCGTGCTTGGTATTACGGGCACTTCATTTCTTCACTTCTAAACTAGGGGCAACAGCGACCTCCAAACTCCCTGTCCCAACCTTTGAAAAAAGGCTTTGCTCTATTAATTGCGATCGCAGCTGATATGTTTATGAAATAAGGAATGTTATGAATTCAGAATTTTTGATGCTTCCGCATTTTGATCCGACTATTTTTCACTTTTGGTGACAGCAATATTGGGCTGCGTTGGTATGGCTTTAATGTATTTATTAGGCTTTATCTTTGCTCGTTGGCTAGCGGTTCGTCGGCAAATCAACCGAAATAGTGGTTGGACCGTCGATCAAGTGGATACGTTACTTTTAATGGCTTTATGGGCGTATTCTTAGGTGGTCGCATTGGTGATGTTTTCTTCATAATTTCGATCATTTTGTGCAAGATCCGCTGTATTTATTCCGTGTTTGGGAAGGGGGAATGTCATTCCATGGTGGATTAATTGGGGTGATTATCTCAATGATTTGGACCTCTTATTCTCAAAAAAAGAAGCTTTTGGCAAACAGCAGATTTTGTGGCGCCCTTTGATTCCATTTGTTTAGGGATGGGACGAATTGGTAACTTCATCAATTTAGAACTTTGGGGACGAGAAACCAATGTCCTTGGGCCATGATTTTCCCAAATGATCCATTGTTATTACCACGCCATCCTTCACAGCTTTATGAAGCGTTTTTAGAAGGTTTCGTGCTGTTTATTATTCTGAATGTCTTTATTAAAAAGCCTCGTCCCTGCAGGTTCTGGTGCAGGATTATTCCTTGTTGGTTACGGGATTTTCCGTTTTATCGTTGAATATGTCCGTGAGCCTGAAGTGGAATCTTTCTTAGGCATCATGACACGTGGCAAGCGCTTTGCTTACCGATGATTATTGGTGGTGGATTAATTATGGCATGGGCATACAATCGCACGAAAAAGTGCGGTTCATCAGTAAGGAGTTTTTTATGAAACAATATTTAGATCTTTGTCGACGCATTGTAAATGAAGGTGAGTGGGTTGTTAACGAGCGTACTGGTGCGTTGCCTTACTGTGATTAATGCGTGATCTAGAATATGATGTTGCTAATAATCAATTCCCTTAATTACCACGCGTAAAAAGCTATTGGAAAGCGGCAATTGCGGAGTTTTTAGGTTATATCCGTGGTTATGATAATGCCGAGGACTTTCCGCAAGCTTGGCACCAAAAACATGGGATGCCAAATGCCAATGAAAATGCCGCTTGGCTTGCTAATCCACATCGTAAAGGGCACCGATGATATGGGGCGCGTTTATGGTGTGCAAGGCAGAGCATGGCGTAAACCGAATGGCGAAACCATCGATCAACTTCGTAAAATTGTGAACAATTTAAGTCGAGGTATTGATGATCGCGGTGAAATCCTGACTTTCTTCAATCCGGGCGAATTTGATTCAGGCTGTTTGCGTCCCCTGCATGCACACACATACTTTTCTCTTTAGTAGGCGATACATTGCACTTAACGAGCTACCAACGCTCTTGTGATGTGCCACTTGGCTTAAACTTCAATCAAATTCAGGTCTTTACTTTCCTTGCTTTGATGGCGCAAATTACCGGCAATAAACCGGGTAAGGCATATCATAAAATTGTAAATGCGCATATTTATGAAGACCAACTAGAGTTAATGCGTGATGTGCAATTAAAACGTGAACCATTCCCTTCACCACAATTAGAAATTAATCCTGATATTAAAAACCCTTGAAGATCTTGAAACTTGGGTAACGATGGATGATTTCAAGGTGGTGGGTTATCAATCTCACGAACCGATCAAGTATCCTTTCTCAGTTTAGGCATTCAAAGTGCGGTCAGATTTAGACGAGAAATTTATGCAACACGCCCTGATGCTTTGCCGATCGTGCAGAAGCACTCGGCGAGATTCCTGTCGGGGCGGTGTTGGTGGATGATGAAGGAAATATTCTCGGTGAAGGCTGGAATTTATCTATCATTGAAAATGATCCGACCGCTCACGCTGAAATTGTCGCATTGCGTAATGCCGCACAAAATATTCAAAATTATCGTCTGCTCAATACCACACTCTATGTCACCCTTGAGCCTTGTACCATGTGTGCTGGCGCGATTTTACATAGCCGGATTAAACGATTAGTCTTCGGTGCGTCAGATTATAAAACGGGAGCTGTAGGTTCTCGCTTTCACTTCTTTGATGATTATAAAATGAATCACACATTAGAAATTACGTCTGGCGTGTTGGCAGAAAAAGTGCGGTCAGAAATTGAGTGATTTTTCAAAAAAAGACGAGAGCAGAAAAGGAAGAAAAGCGGGAAAAAGAATCTCCCTGCTTGATGTTGAGCCACAATCTCAAACTTACAATTAATTTCAGTTAAACCATGTTGTTTTAAGTATTCGTTAGTTTTAGAAAAATGATGACATCCTAGAAAACCACGATGTGCAGAAAGTGGAGAAGGGTGCGGGGCAGTTAAAACATAATGACGATTGCGATCAATAAATTGCCCTTTTTCTGCGCATGACTTCCCCAAAGTAAAAATACTACTTTTTTTCACGATGTTCATTGAGTGCTGCAATCACTTGATCTGTAAAAACTTTCCCAACCAAATTTAGCGTGTGAATGTGCCATGCCACGTTCTACGGTCAGCACGGTGTTAAGCAGCAGCACACCTTGCTCCGCCCATTTCACTAAGTAGCCATGATTTGGCATGTGAAAACCAGGAATGTCGTTAGCCAATTCTTTTATACATATTCAGTAGAGAAGGGGGAATTGCAACCTCAGGTTTCACCGAAAAAGCTAAACCGTGCGCTTGATTTGGACCATGATAGGGATCCTGTCCTAAAATGACGACTTTCACCTCATCAAATGCCGTATATTTAAAGGCATTAAACACTTTGTCTTGCGGTGGGTAAATGGTTTTTCCCGCGAGTCGCTCTTGATGAACTTGCTGTAGAATGTGTTTAAAGTAAGGTTTTCTTTTTCTCTTGACCGATAACATCTGTCCAGGTTTTTCATTCTGTATTTCCTTATTGGATAAGCTTTGAGCACATTATAAATGAAATTGCTTAGAAAGGCTTTCTATCTAAGAGTGATGTTAATATTTTGTTAAAATTAGAAGTGTATTGAGGCCTTGCTTGCTGAAAAACTTAATCTAGATCAATTTTTAAAAATTAGTCAGAAAAAGAACCTGTTTTAGGTCAAAATTAATTGAATTCTTCAAATAGTTTGATAAAATTTGCACAGTTTAATAAATATACAACCGCCAAATTAGGAGGCACTTTATGATCAAAGGTATTCAAATTACTCAAGCAGCAAATGACAATCTTTTAAACTCATTCTGGTTATTAGACAGCGAAAAAAATGAAGCTCGTTGTTTATGTGCAAAAGCTGAATTCGCAGAAGACCAAGTAGTAGCAGTGAGCGAATTAGCCAAATCGAATATCGTGAATTACCGGTAAACGTAGCACCAACTGTTAAAGTTGAAGGTGGTCAACACTTAAAACGTGAAACGTATTACGTCGTGAAACGTTAGAAGATGCAGTAAACAACCCGGATAAATACCCACAATTAACTATCCGTGTTTCTGGTTACGCAGTACGTTTCAACTTTAACACCAGAACAACAACGCGACGTTATTACTCGTACTTTCACTGAAAGTCTATAATTTCAGTTTGAATGAAAAAGAAACCCCGAAGTAATTCGGGGTTTTGTTTTATCTAAAAGGTTTGAAAATTTGACCGCACTTTTTCCCTTTTCATCCCTCAGCGATTTCCGCGCTTTTCAGGTACAATCCGCCAGTTAAATTTAATGATTTTTGAGAAAACTAATCTATTTATGAAGAATATTCGCAACTTTTCTATTACGCTCATATTGACCACGGTAAATCGACCCTTTCTGACCGATTAATTCAGACCTGTGGGGGACTTTCGGATCGTGAAATGGAAGCGCGGTTGGATCTCCATGGATCTTGAGCGTGAGCGCGGCATCACTATTAAAGCGCAAAGTGTAACCTTCAATTATCAAGCCAAAGACGGTGAAACATACCACTCAACTTTATCGATACACCAGGACACGTGGACTTCTTATGAAGTGTCGCGTCTCTTTGCGGCTTGTGAAGGGCATTGTTAGTTGTGGATGCAGGACAAGCGTAGAAGCACAAACCTGGCAAACTGCTATACCGCCATTGAAATGGATTTAGAAGTCGTACCGATTTTGAATAAAATCGACTTACCGCAGCGAGATCCTGAACGTGTTGCAGAAGAAATTGAAGACATCGTGGGTATTGATGCGATGGAAGCTGTACGTTGTTCAGCTAAAACCGGTGGGTATTGAAGATGTATTAGAAGAAATTGTTGCGAAAAATTCCTGCGCCAGAAGGTGATCCTGATGCACCGTTACAAGCACTTGATTATTGACTCTTGGTTCGATAACTATTTAGGCGTGGTGTCATTGTTCTGGCTAAAAATGGTGTCTTGCGTAAAGCGATAAAATCAAAGTAATGTCTACCGGACAGGGCTTACAACGTTGATCGTTTAGGATCTTTCACGCCAAAAACAAGTGGATACGACAGTATTAAATACCGGCGAAGTAGGCTGGGTTGTTTGCAATTAAAGATATTTTAGGTGCACCAGTAGGGGATACCTTAACCCATCAACACAATCCGGCAAGCCATGTATTGCCAGTGTTTTAAGAAAGTAAAACCGCAGGTTTATGCAGGCTTTATTCCCAGTTAGTCTCTGACGATTATGAGGCTTTCCGTGATGCGTTAGGTAAATTAAGCTTTAAACGATGCGTCGCTTTTCTATGAGCCAGAAAACCCTGACGGCTTTAGGTTTTGGTTTCGCCAGGATTCTTAGGGCTTTTTACATACGGGAGATCATTCAAGAACGTTTAGAGCGTGAATATGATCTTGACTGATTACCACAGCACCAACCGTAATTTATGAAGTCGAAATGACCAATGGTGAAGTGAGTTTTGTGGACAGTCCATCAAAACTGCCACCGTTAAATAATATTGCGGAAATTCGTGAGCCGATTGCAGAGTGTAATATGCTCGTGCCACAAGAATTCTTAGGCAATGTCATTACCCTTTGCGTGGAAAAACGTGTCGTACAAACCAATATGGTGTATCACGGCAACCAAATTGGTTAACTTATGAAATCCCTAATGGGAGAAGTGGTATTAGATTTTCTCGATCGCTTGAAATCGACTTCTCGCGGTTAGTGCCTCTTTGGATTATGGTTTCAAACGTTTTCAAGCAGCGGACATGGTGCGCGTGGATATCATGATCAACGGTGATCGTGTTGATGCGTTAGCGTTAATTGTTCATAAAGATAATGCCCCTTATCGTGGTCGTGAATTGGTTGAAAAAATGCGTGAGCTGATTCCACGTCAACAATTTGATATCGCGATCCAAGCGGCGATTGGTAACCACATTATTGCGCGTTCAACTGTAAAACAATTGCGTAAAAACGTATTAGCGAAATGTTATGGTGGTGACGTGAGCCGAAAGAAAAACTTCACAGAAAACAGAAAGAAGGTAAAAACGAATGAAATCTTTTAGGTAACGTGGAAGTGCCGCAGCAGCGTTTTAGCGATTTTACATGTTGGTAAAGATAACAGGAAAGTAGAGCAATGTCGAATGTATTTTTATTCTGTTTTAGCCATGGGCTTTGCCGGTTGGAAAGCGTTAGATTATTTCCAACTGCCCAACACATTCAGTATTTTATTGCTGATTTTAACCGCACTTTCCGGCATTTTATGAGTGTTATCACCGCTTTGCTGTGATGCCGAGACGTTGTCGTCAAATCGCACGTGCAGAACAACGATCAGGCAAAAGTATTAACGGATGAAGAAAAAGCGAAAATTGAGCCAATTTCAGAAGGTTCAGAATTTATTTCTTCGCTTTTCCCTGTGTTATCTGTGGTATTCCTTGTACGTTCATTTATTTTTGAGCCGTTTCAAATTCCATCAGGATCAATGGAAGCAACATTACGCGTAGGGATTTTATCGTCGTGAATAAATATACTTATGGCATTAAAAGATCCGATTTTCCAAAAATACGATTATTGAAGGTAACAAACCAGAACGTGGTGATGTGATCGTGTTTAAAGCGCCGGAGCAAGCGTTACTTCGTACAAGCTTTAGGAGCAACTCGAGCGGCTATGCGAAAAATCTTGCGTTAACATCTAAAAACAATATGTCGGTGTGCAGATTACATCAAACGTATTGTGGGTAAAGGTGCGACCGTATTATCCTTGATGTTGAAAAAGTGCTTTCAACACTGATTTCATGGTAAAGATGGCAAAACCATGTGAAAGTAGATCGCCAAACCAAAGCGTTTGAATATAAACAAGAACCCACAAATCCAGCATTCCCCAACGCAAGTGGAATATTTGGAAATCGGTGACGTGACACACACGATTTTTAGTGAGCCACATGCGCCGTTATTCGGGGATTGAATTCTATCCACAAGAAGGCTCACCTACTGCAGAATGGATTGTGCCTGAGGGCAATATTTTGTGATGGGAGATAACTGTGATCATAGTGATGACAGCCGTTTTTGGGGATTTGTACCAGAAAAATATCGTGGGTAAAGCCACTTATATTTGGATGAGTTTAGAAAAGAACCAAATGAGTGGCTCACAGGCTTCCGTTTAGACCGTTTCTTTACAAAAATTAATTAATATGAATCATTTAGATCGACTCAGAACGAAAAATTGGTTATCAATCTTTCCGATTCTAAAAACTTTAAAATTGGCACTGACACACGCAGTGCCGCCACTCAACATAATGAACGCCTAGAATTTCTAGGGTGATTCTATTCTCAATTAGTCATCGCAGATGCGCTTTATCATCAATTCCCTCGTTGTAATGAAGGTGAACTTAGCAGAATGCGAGCAACATTAGTGCGTGAGCCTACACTGGCAATGATTGCTCGAAATTTTTGAACTTGGGAGATTATATGTCCTTAGGTTCTAGTGAGTTGAAAAAGTGGAGGATTGTCGTAGAATCTATTTTTAGCTGATTGTGTTGAAGCGGTAATTGGCGCAATGGCATTGGATTCAAGCTTGATAAAGCGGCAGATATTGTGCGTAGCTGGTATAAAACTTACTCGCTGAAATTAAGCCGAGTGATAACCAAAAAGATGCTAAAACACGCTTTGCAAGAATATTTACAAGGTAAGCATTTCGCCTTTACCAACCTATGAAGTAATAAAAATTGAAGGTGAAGCCCATTGTCAAACCTTTCACCGTGGAATGTACGGTAAAAACGTACCAAATATTGACTGCACTTTTATTGGTGAAAGGTTCTAGCCGCCGTAAAGCAGAACAAGCGGCCGCAGAACAAATCTTTAAAAACATTGGAAATTAAATGACTGAATTAAATCAAGAACAAGAGACCTATTGTGGCTTTATCGCTATCGTAGGCCGCCCAAATGTAGGGAAAATCCACCCTGTTAAACAAAAATTTTGGGACAAAAAACTCGATTACTTCTCGCAAGGCGCAAAACTACGCGTCACCGTATTGTGGGAATTAAAACGAAGGCATCTACCAAGAAATTTACGTAGATACGCCGGACTTCATATCGAAGAAAAACGAGCCATTAACCGTTTAATGAACCGCAGCAAGCTCAGCGATCGAGGGATGGATCTCATTACTTTTTGTCTGGATGGCACACATTGGAATGCCGATGATGAAATGGTGTTAAATAAATTACGTAATGCCAAAGCGCCTGTCGTACTCGCCATCAACAAAGTTGATAATATCAAGAATAAAAGATGATTTATTGCCATTTATTACAGATTTAGCAGTAAGTTTAACTTGCTCACATTGTGCCAATATCCGCGCAACGTGGTAATAATGTCCATCAATTAGAGAAAATTGTTCGTCAATCATTACGTAAAGGCGTTCATCACTCCTGAAGATTATGTAACAGACCGTTCACAGCGTTTTATGGCGTCAGAAATTATCCGTGAAAAATTAATGCGTTTCACAGGGGAAGAGCTGCCTTATTCGGTGACTGTTGAAATTGAACAATTTAAAGTAAATGAACGTGGTACTTATGAAATCAATGGCTTGATTTTAGTTGAGCGCGAAGTCAAAAAGAAAATGGTGATCGGTGCTCAAGGACAAAAATTAAAACCATTGGTATGGAAGCACGTGCTGACATGGAACGCTTATTTGATAATAAAGTACACCTTGAACTTTGGGTCAAAGTGAAGTCCGGTTGGGGATGATGAACGTGCCTTAAGAAGTTTAGGTTATATGGATGAATGAAAAACTTGAGTAATACTCTATACCGTCCTATTATTGAAACATATTTATGTTTTTTTAATAAAAACAAGGAGATGGTAGATGAGTATCTATGCCTTTAAAACCCAAATTTCAGAATTTACTTGGCCTTTAGTTAGGGCAATTAGCGTAACAGGCAAATGCAAACGTTACGCTAATTGCCTGCTTACTTTTCTATTTTATTAGGTGGTTCTCGCACCATTCTCGACATTTTCTTCTCTTTTCTTCCTTATTCCTATTTGGTTGTTTTTTTGCGTATGGCGTTGAATGCCATTGATGGCATGCTCGCACGTGAATTTAATCAAAAAGTCGATTAGGTGGGCTATCTTAATGAAATTACTGATGTCGTCTCTGATGCTGCACTTTATTTTCCTTTTGCTTTTGTCGCACCTTTGATGGTATTCAAATCTCAAGTATTATTTGCTTGCCGCGTTGAGTGAGTTATGTGCATTTTAGGTCAAGTTCAAGGCAAAACGCGTCGTTATGATGGCCCAATGGGTAAAAAGTGATCGTGCATTCGTGTTTGGTGTCTCGGTTTACTCTATGCGGTGAATGGTGACTTGCATTCACTTTTTCTGGTGGGTAGCCAAATATCTATTACCCTTGCTCATCGTGACTTTGTATAGCGAGTAAAAATGGATTTAGCCGAAGTGGCGGATAATAGAGCAAATATGGTGCGAGATTAATCGATTTTTATTGTGTCGTTTTGCTTCTTTATTACAGGTGTTCGACCACAACCGGCGATAGCGGAACAATCTTCAGAAGGCATCGAGTCTATTTTGCCAAATCATAACAGCCATGGGGACTTTTATCTTACTTTGGATTTCATTACCTTATGAAGTAAGAAAACAAACGCGCCCTGTTGCAGGCAAAAGATTATTGACAAAGGCGCACTGTCGCTTTTTGGCCTATAAAGTGTTTAATATGTTACTGATTGAACGTAACAGCTCAAGATCCAAAAAGCTGCCATACGACAAAATGAGTGAAGCATTAGTCAATGACTCCTCGATTATTTTTCCCTGAAGGAACTCGTAAGATGGATGATGATTTTACCACTTCAGCCGTTTAAAAAGCGGATTGTTTTATTTAGTGCCAAAGAAAATCCTGATTGTGAATTTGTGCCCGTTTGGATTAGTACTACGAATAATGTTTACCAAAAAGGCTTTTATTTTTACCGATACCATTGTTATGTGATCTTTATGTAGGTGAGCCATTAAAGATTGGGACAGAAGAAACTAAAGAGGTGTTTCTGACACGCAGCTCAATCGGCATTATTGAAATTTAAACGTCAGTGAAAAGGCAAACTCTTAGGAGCAATGATGACAGAAATATGGCAACCTTCGGTGGTTTATTTATCGCCTTAATTTTTGCTTCCTCAGGGATATATTTTTAAAACGCAGATCGGGGTGGATACACCGAATAGCGTTATTGATAACCCGAATGCACGCATCAATGCTTGGTGGTGATGATTGGGATTATCTTTATTGCGAGTTTATTGGGCTTTTATGGCGTAATTGGGCTCTTTCTTTTGATTATTTCATTTATGGGATTGCGTGAGCTTTCTCTATTGAATATTCGTCGAGGCGATCATCTAGCGCTAGCCGCTTGTTTTTGCGTGATCATGCCATTGCAATATTTTTAGTCGCCATTGATTGGTTTAGCATGTTCACGATTTTTCATTCCCGTATAGCTTTTCTATTTTTACCTATTCTGTCGGCATATACTCGGCGATCCGGCACATTTCTAGATCGTTCAACGAAAATCAGTGGGCATTGACGATTAGTGTATTCTGTATTTCACATATTCCCGCTTTATTGACCCTTTGATATCTCTGGTTATGAAGGAAAAATCTTTTATTAATGATCTTCTAATCTTGCAGTACAGTCAAGTGATGATGTGTTGCAACGTTTGGGGGTAAACTCTGGTAAGCATAAAATTGTGCTGAACCTTATCGCCATCTAAAGCGGTAGAAGGTTTTGTTGGCGGGCATAAGCGCAAGTTTATTAGGGGATAGCTGCTTCATTGATGACACCATTTAACGCATGGCAAGCTTTTTAATGAGTCTGTTAATTTGCTTAATGGGGTTCTTAGGGGGCTCGTGATGTCAGCAATGAAACGCAGTATGGGCGTGAAAAGACTGGGGGAATATGATCAGTGACATGGTGGTATTTTTAGACCGTATGGATTCGCTTTTGTTTCTCCGCACCAATTTTTCTTTTCATGTGGTGCGCTATTTCTGGCTTTAGTTATGAAATCATGAATAAAAAGAGCGGTTAATTAACCGCTCTTTTTCTATTATTGACGATAGGTTTCTAAGAAACGTGCCACTTTGCCAATTGCCTCTTCTAATTGACCGGTATATGAAGTGTCACCACACGGAAGTGATCCGGTGAGTGCCAGTTAAAGCCTTTACCATGTATCAAAGGCACTTTCTCTTTTGCGTAGTAAATCGAGCACAAATTTTTCATCACTGTGAATGTTGAATTTTTGATGTCGAGTTTTCGGGAACATATCATTGCCCCCATTGGTTTTACGCAGCTAACACCAGGATTTGAGTGAGCAACTCTCAGGTTTTATTACGTTGCTCAAGCAAACGACCGCCAGGTTGAATAAATTCATTAATGCTTTGATAGCCACCTAATGCGGTTTGAATCGCATGCCGCATTGGCACGTTTGCGCATAAACGCATAGACGCCAGCATATCTAAAGCCTTCAATATAGCCTTCATGCTGTTGTTTTGGGCCCATTTAAAATCATCCAACCTTGACGGACACCCGCAACACGATACGCTTTTGATAAACCATTGAATGTAATCGTTAGTACATCTGCGGCAAGGGGCGATATGGTGGTGGACAGCACCATCGTAGAGAATTTTCGTCATAATTTCATCCACAAAATAATCAGATTATTTTCACGTGCAACCTCGATAATTTCTTCGAGTAATGCTTTGCTATATACTGCACCAGTCGGGTTATTTCGGGATTGATCACCGATAGCTTTAGTTTTGAGCATTGACTTTTGCGCGAATATCATCACTGGCAGGGAACCAACCTGCTCTTCATCACATAAATAATGTACCTGCATTTTCCGCCAGAAACGTCACCGCAGCCGTCCATAACGGATAATCATGATTGACCACACTTCATACCATCATTAAGAAGGGCTTGTATTGGACATGGTAATCAATTCAGACACACCATTCCTGATGTCACATCGTTTACCGTTGAATCATGAATACCTTGATTGGTAGTATTGCACGACAGCTTTTACGTCAGAATACAAGCCTTTAGAGTCACAATAACCTTGTGCAGAAGGGTTGCGGATGACATCCACTAAAAATTTCATCTGGCGCTCGAAGCCAAAATGGGGCAGGGGTTACCGATATTCAGTTTTAAGATTTTGTTGCTTTTTCTAGGCGTAAAAGCTTTGTGAACCGGTCCGCGAATATCGTAGCAAATGTGTTCTAATTTGT